>ERZ1463033.19-NODE-19-length-30401-cov-9.666777_pt1 | contig 30401 bp, 21 predicted proteins | sample MGYA00564481_ERZ1463033 | MGnify/ENA primary metagenome ERZ1463033 (study PRJEB39244, sample SAMEA3635150) | Helicobacter pylori | study: EMG produced TPA metagenomics assembly of PRJEB11511 data set (Assembly of a 5300-year-old Helicobacter pylori...
CATACACTCTTTCCCTACACGACGCTCTTCCGATCTATGGTTCAGCTATGTCCCCATTTTATACTACACTTGCTATTTGGGTAGGTGCGCTTCTAATGCACTCCTTATTATCAGTTGAGGTTAAAAACTTTAAAGATGGTGCGCCAATAAGCACAAGGGAAAAATTTTTGGGAAGATATTTCACCTTTTTAACTATTGCAATTTTGCAAACTTTAGTAACAATAGTTGGTAACCTCCTTTTACTAAAAACTTATGTTGTATCGCCCATTATACTTATACTATTCGGTATTTATGTAAGCATAGTATTTCTTACGATTATCTATTCATTCGTATGTCTTTTAGGAAATATAGGTAAAGCTTTAATTGTTGTTGTGATGGTACTCCAGATTTCTGCCTCAGGAGGAACATTTCCAGTAGAATTATTGGGTAGTTTCTTTCAATATATACACCCTATGCTTCCATTTACTTATGCTATAGGGGGAATGAGGGAAACAGTAGCAGGAATTATACCCTCAGTATTAATTAGTCATATGTTAACACTATCCAAATATTTAGTTGTCTGTTTCGTTCTTGCATTTATATTACAAGAAAGAATGAATAAAATAAATTCGAAATTTATAGAAGAATTCAATAAAAGTGGTTTAGCTGAGTAATCCTTCAGATGAGTATTGCTTTAGCTAGATAATAGTAAAATATATATGTAAGGTTGTGGCTGTTTATGAAGAAAATTTTTAAAGGTCCTAGAATAAATATGAAAAATGTTTTAAAAATTTACAAAAGAGATATAAAAAGTATAATCTCTAGTTATGTAACACTAATTATAGTAGTTGGGATATCTTGCTTACCAGCACTTTATGCATGGTTTAATATTCAAGCAGGTTGGGACCCCTATTCAAAGACTAAAGGACTTTTAGTGGCTGTTGTTAATTTGGATACTGGATCAAAACTAAAAGATACTAAAGTTAATATTGGCAATGATTTGGTAAAAAAATTGAAAACTAATGAATCTATTGGTTGGACTTTTGTAAATGAGAGTGAGGCTACGGAAGGTGTAAAATATGGTAAATATTACGCCAGTTTTGTTATCCCTAAGGATTTTTCAAAAGATTTCCTTTCTATTACATCTTATACTGATCCAATCAAAGCAAAACTAATTTATACTGTAAATGAAAAAGAGAATGCTGTAGCTCCAAAAATCACGGGCAGTGGTGCAACTTCCCTGCAAGAACAAATAACCCAAACCTTTATTGAAACAGCTAGTGAAACACTCTTTACTTATCTTAACCAAGTTGGAGTCGATCTTGCAAAAGACAAACCAAAACTTGAAAGTCTTATCGATATGGTTATTAGTGCAGATGATAATATGCCTGAAATCGGAAGTTCCATAGATAATGTTTACACGGAAGCTTTAATGTTTCAAAAACTTATGAAAAATGTTAGGAGCGATATCCCTACTATATCTGGTGCCATAGACAATACTCTAGATCTTACTAAAACAGGCAATACATATGCGCAAAAAGGTAAAAATTCGCTACAAACAGTATCTCCGCTTGTAAAAGCAGACCTTGCTCTTATAAAAAACAAAGCAGATGATGCTGAATCCTCATTAACTGACTTTCAAGACTCAAAATCATCAAATAATAGTGTTTTAATTAAGGCTCGTGATAAATATACAGATGGTATACAGAAAATTGATAACGTACTCGCTCTAAATAAATCAATAAATAATTCCCTAAACAGTAGTGTTATTGGAAATTTCATTAATCGTCTCACAAGTGTTAAAAATGAAATGACAAAGCAGAAGGCTGATGTTAATTCTATGATTGATACCGTAGATCATGGTAATACAGTCCTAACTAGTGATATAACCGCTGCAGTGCAAGGAGCTAATAAAGCTTCAGGATTAATCAATAACACAATGAATCTTTTCGACAGGGAAACCAGCGACGTAATTGATGATGCTATGAACAATGCAAGTGGCTTATCAACTGGTGCGACGAGTATGTTACAAAATATGCAAGGCAATATGCCTCTAATTACTAGTATGCTCGATCAAACCAATACTCAGTTTGACGCAGGCATAGATGGTTTAAAGGAAATAAAGGATAAGTTCCCGAGCCTTCAAAAGGATATACATTCAAATGCACAAAAGTTAAAAAAAGTTACTGATGATAAAAAAATTAATGAACTTATAAAAATATTAAAAAGAGATGGTAAAAAGGAAAGTGACTTCTTAGCAAACCCAATAGAACTCGTACAAAATAGAGTCTATCCAATTCCTAATTATGGTTCAGCTATGACTCCATTTTACACTATACTTGCTATTTGGGTAGGTGCATTTATATTAGTTTCAATATTGTCAGTTCATATTAAAGATTTTAAGGATGGCACACTTTTAACCACAAAAGAAAAATTTTTGGGTAGATATTTTACATTTGTAAGTATTGGAATTCTTCAAGCTTTAATAACTATAGCTGGTAATTTATTCATTTTAAAAACTTATGTAGTCTCCCCAATAATACTTACACTATTTGGAGTATATGTTAGTATTGTATTCACTACCATTATCTATACATTTGTATCTGTTTTAGGCAATGGAGGTAAGGCTCTCACTATGATAGCACTGGTACTACAAGTTTCCGGATCCGGAGGAACATTTCCAATAGAATTATTGGGTGATTTCTTTCAATATATAAATCCTATGATGCCATTTACTTATGCCATAGGCGGAATGAGGGAAGCAACGGCAGGGATTATACCCGATGTATTAGTTAAAAACATCTTAATATTAGCTATATATTTTATTATTTTTTTACTTCTTGGACTTTTCTTAAAAGAAAAAATAAATAAAAAAACTGCTGGTTTTGTAAAGCAGTTTCATAAAAGTGGTCTAACAGGTGAATAATCTATTGCCAGTATCACAACAAAAAATACATGAACCAGATAAATATTATTTATCTGGTTCATACAATTTAAGAGCATTTTTATTTTACTTCTGGTATTTCAACTTCTATAGTATATAAATTCCCTTTGTAAAAGCCTGTTATCGTTGTTTTCCCAGGTTTTACTGCTGTTACAAGGCCAGTATTTGTACCTACTTTAGCTATCTCAGAATTGCTAGATGTCCAAGTTGTATCAGTTGTTACATCTATATCTTTATTTCCATATTGATCTACACCGAGTAATGTAATCTGTCTCGACGTTTCATTAATAACATTTCCATTTTCATCCTTACCAATTATTAATTGCGTTCCTGCTAAATCTTTATTTTCATCAACAGTATCTTTAATTGCTACAGTTGAAGGAGTAACTATCGATTCGTCATCAGAGAATGTTAGATTTATCGAATCTGTTTTTCCATTAGCTGTAAGAACACTTATTGTTATAATTGTATCACTACCAATACCCGTTGTAGCAGTATTTACACCAGCCTTTGCCTTAACATTTATTACTGACCCATCTGTAGTTACAGTAACTAATTTAGAATCAGAAATTACGTGAAGAGCACCTGTCGGCACATCAATATCTCCATCATTTACTTTATAAGTTAATGCTACCGATCCATCCAAAACATCATTATTAGCATCATTATATACTTTATATTTGTTTTCATTAAACACTATTGTATTTATATTTGTATTATCGCCAATGCTTATATTTGCAGTTGCTGTTATAGCAGGCTCAGTTAATGACTTCACAACTATTGTATCAATCCCTGTTGCTTCTCCAAAATATGTTATATACATTTTTTTAGCTCTATCATCATAAGAAACTGTTGCAGTAGTTTTTGATCCATATAATACTTTTACCATAGTAGGATCAGTGATAGCTTTTCCATATTGGTCAAGTATAACTATTTCTTTTTTTACACTAGCTCCCGAAATTGTTGAAATTTTATTATCAACAAGTATTATAGATTTTACTTTACTCTTTGCCCTTACAGTTACGTCTAATGTGTCTTTAATAACGTCCGTAGAACTTATTGCTTTATTTCCAACTTTTATCGTGAGTGTTGTGTCTGATTCTAAACTATTAACTGATGTAGCATTTGGAGCGAATTTTACAGCTATACCCTCTGCATCTTCTGTTGTAGCATCTATAATAACTCCTCTTGCATCATGTTTATAATAAACAATACTCGCAAAACCATTAAAATTTGTGCCTGCTTTATTTTTAGCCTCAATAATCCATCCCGAGGTATCTGGAATTATTTCATCCCATTTATTATCAACTATACCTATAACCCTATAAGCAGGCTTCATCTCATTCGCTATAATACTATTGTCCGTTATATTATTTCCAAGTTCAATACCTGCGAGTGATGTAACTTCTGAAATAGCTACTACATCCTTACTTGCAACTGTACCATTAACTATTAGCCTTACTATGTAATTTCCAGCTTCTTTTGCATTAAATCTTAATGATTTAACTGGCCTCGTAGTTGATAGTTTTCCATCTATATCCAGTTTTTCAACTGTTAAGCTATTATCTAATACTCCATTTCTATAAACTAAAGCCGTAACATTATTACCATTTTCTTCTATAACCTCATTGTGAGCATTTCTTATAACTAAATTTGTTACTGTCTTTGTATTAACTTTAAGTTTTGGTAATGTTATAGAATCAATAGTTGTTGCAATTCCATTTACTGTAGTTGTCACATCAAATTTTGTTGCCTTTATAGTGCCTTCTGCGTCAAAGGTCGCTCCTACATATGGAGTAACTTCATATATTCCCTCTTTTGTCGATTTAGCACTTATTATTATATCATTTTTATCAGCATCGCTACCTCCACGAAGACTTGCTGTAACTGTTACATCACTAGCAACTGTACCACTTGTTTTAGAATTTATATTAAATTTAATCATATCAGTTGTTAATATAGCACCATCATTTTGTGTTATTTTATTATAATTAATATCTTCCTTATTAAACTCAGTAACAGGTTTTTCAGAGGTTAAATTAAGTTGCGAGAGTTTAGCTTTTGCTACCACAAAATTAGTGCTTACTTCCGATATTAATTTTGCGCTTAAAGTGGTTACATCTTTGTCAAATTTATCAAGTTTTATTACTACAACATCATTTTCAACTAAATCTTTGTCTAATGTTATTTTTGCCATATTATTATCTGTTGTTAATTTCACCTGAGTATCACTTAAAGGTATTCCATTTATTGTTGCCGTTACCTTATATGAATCATCTGTTTTTATATCATATGCTTCACCATACTGATCTACTGCTGTTAAGTAGATAACCTTTGATGTATTAGTAATTGAATTTGTAATACTTGTAAATGTTTTTGGATATGAAGTTTCCTTAATAGCTGTTACGCTAGTATCAGCAGCATCAAATTTGGTTTCACCTTTAGTATTTTTATAAACTACAGCAGGTATTACTCCTGCCGAAGTGGTTTCTCCCGTAACATTATTTATCCAATTTCCGTTAAAATCTTTAACATAAATTGCTCCACCTGCGATTATTGCACTCGTGATTTCAGGAACATTAACTGAGTCATTAGCATATGCTAAATCAAAAGCTTTATTTCCTATTACAACTGTTCCATTGTCCATTGCTGCAAAAGCTGTGAAAGATGTCGATCCAGCTATTATTAACGCAGCAAGTGTTGAACTTGTAATTTTCTTATTCATATATCTATGCCTCCGTTTATTTACATTTATCTTTTGATATTATTTTATGATTTTTATGCTTTATTTTTCTACTTGTTTACACTTATATAACGCTTGTCCTAACAGTATAGTTGCATGTTTTTCAAATATTTTTACAAAAGCTCAGTGCCACCCACATGGCAAGTGTCAAAAGGAACAAGCTCTAGCATATAGATATTATCTACAGCGATTTCCTATATAATAAAAAAGAAGATGTTTGGAATAATTTATTCCAAACATCTTCTTTATAATTCCTTAAGTAGGATTATATTAGCTTCAACCTCTACTTCATATGTATAGTTATAGTGCTTACATTCCTGTTTGTTTAATTGCTGTTATAACTGTAGGTATTGAAACAGTCCCAGTACTATAAACCTTATTATTTTTTACTGAAGCAGTTCCATCAATATTCTTTTCAAAAGTTGTTCCTGTAAGGGTTACAATACCATGATTTGATGTAGTTAACATATTATCGCCAGTTAATCTCAACCCCTGTGCCATAAGATCGTATTCCTTGTAGAGTTTCCACTCACATCTGTTGTTACATATCCAGCATAGAATACATCTGAAGTATCTCCTGCTGTCAATGTCTTTCCATCAACATTTGTTAATCTTGTAAGTACTATATCACTTAATGTACCAATTTGTGTAGATCCAACTAATGTAACATTTAATATGGCAGTTGTTGAAACTCCACTTATTAAATCATAGGCAGTTATTACTATATCTGAAGTAAAGGTCTAACGATTCCTGTTTGGAGTTAGTTTAAGAATACCATTTCTTCTTTCTACAACACCCACATCAGATGCGAAGATTACTCTTTCAATTCCTCATAACCTTTTTCTAGATACTCAATTTTCTGTTGATTTATACATATTTTACACTCGCTTTACATACCATCACTTCCCCTCTACTTTATTTTTTCGCATTAAAAAAACACCCTATTTCTAGGGTGTTTTTACCTTTTCTGTATTGTAACTATAAGTTTTAAATATTAGTTTCTAGGATATCTTTTTAATATTAATAGTGTATTTTCCACCTGAGCCTGTACTATTATTATTATAAAGCATTACACCATAACTATTTACTGTCGTTGTTGGCGTAGATACAACAAAATCCATATGGTTAGTACTATATATTGGCAAGTTAGTTAAAACTTGTCCCCCATTAGGCGTCATTACCGTTGCAGTAAGACCAGTTATAATCATTCCACTAATTCTAGTGTTGCTTATCTCATTTGATACTGTAACTCTGTATGTTCCTGTTTTTGAAAATGAAACATTATACATCTCATTTTCTTGTCCAGCTAATGTATTCGTTTCTGTAACTGTAGACGTAGTAGCCATGTTAATCACCGAACTGTTAGTTCCTTGTTTTGACATACCTACTCTTACATTAGCATTTACATCATTTTGAGTTTGTATTAGTACCGTATTGTCTAAAAAAGGACAAAAATGCAATGCTACTGTTGGATTAAGTCTATAATCTCCTGAATTATAACTAGTATTTCCATTAGAAGAAGTTATTATAACTCTAACAGGGACACTCGATGTTACCTCGAAATATCTTTTATTAGAATCATGTACATTTACATTAAACGCTGCTATTCCGTTCCAAATCCCAATAGAAACCGGAGTTTCGTCCACTAATTGTGTGTTCCCATTCGCTGATGTACTAGCAGTAGAAAGTGCCTTTACACTTGTAACCTCTTTTGTACTTGCAAATGCAGGCACAGAAGCACATATTAATATACTTGAACACATTAAACCCATTAAAATTTTTTTACCAAAATTTTTTAACATAGAATATTTCTCCCCCGTATTAGATGGCCATCTAAAAATTATTTTAACTACACTTACTATAATTCTATATTTATACATAATATCCTCTTTTAATTAAAAATATATTTTTATTCCTTTAATTACTCATTATGTCTTATGGTGGATTTTATTGAACAACAGTGCTTTAGACTAAATAGTTGTTAAATTATCTTTATCTAATAAAGATTGTACATCTTCTCTATACTCTTCAGGGACTTATATCGTTCCTTCTACTAGTTCCATTGTTATAAATCCTACGTCTACTAACTTATAATACATATGAACCATACTTATATCACCCCTTTACTCTTTAGTGCTTCTATTAATAACGCTAATACTTCATTATTAGTCTAATTACAGAAGTTCATTACCAAATTTTCAGTAATAAATTTCGAGTTGCTTAAATTGTATTATTTTAAATTTTATTGAATGAATGGAATTAATGTGAACTATTAAGTCTTAAAAATAGTTATTATTCCCCCCACCCCAATAAATTTAGATAATCAATTTCCAGTTTTAATATTAGACAAAATAAAGGACACCTCCATATCAATTTACTAATATAGAAATGTACTTTAATATTATATATATTTATAGGTGTGAAAATTGCATTAGTCGGTCTTCTCGTGTGGTTTTTAATTTTTTACATATCTTGTAACACGTTGATGTTACTTGCATAACTAGTTTTAGCTAACCCTATTGTGCATTCTTAACTTATCAGCAACCATGGCTACAAATTCAGAATTACTAGGCTTACCTTTTTTATTACAGGTTGTATAACCAAAAATTTTATTAATCTTCTCTTCTTTAAGCCCGTTCCAAGCAATATCTAACGCATGTCTCATTGATCTTTCCACCCTACTCGCCGTGGTACTGAATTTCTTTCCTATTGCTGGGTACAATTCTTTTGTTACTAATGATAAAAGTCCAGTGTCATTAATAACCATAAATATTGCTTCTCTTATGTACATATACCCTTTTAAATTAGTAGGTATTCCAATTTGATGGATAATTCTAGTTATTTCATTCATCATATTAGCATTAGTAGATTCATTTTCATAAGTTCCACTTTGAGTATTATCAGAATAAGTAAATGTTCGTGTTGCATTACCACTATTGATAGTATTAGTTAACGTCTGTCTTATTCTTTGAGCAAATACTTCCATATCAAAAGGTTTTACAACATAATAATCTGCCCCGAGAGTTATGGCCCTTTGAGTTATTTTATCATTCCCAACTGCTGACAAAACTATTATATAAGGCTTTGAATTCATATTCATTCTACTTAATCTCTCTAAAACATCAAGTCCGTCAAGATTAGGCATAATTATATCAAGCACTAATAAATCAGGTTTTTTTTCATAAACAAGCTCTATTGCCTTTATTCCATCTCCTGCAATGCCAATAACATTAATATCATTCTCATTCGATAGATATTCATTAAGAACATTGCAAAATTCTTTGTTGTCATCTGCAATGACTATATTTATCTCTTGATTTATCATTTTTCTAATCTCCTTTATATATCAATCACAAACTATACTAATATATGAGTTCGACAAAAAAGTACAATTTCCTCTTTTTTCAAACAAGAAGATTTATTTTTTTTAAAACTTTGACAATATTTCTACTGCTATTAATTTAATAAACTAGTATATTTATATACTATTGATTTTACGACGTAGATACTTGACATTACCATTAATTGCTTTAAAATGTACGTTGAGACTATTTTTTTTTAAGGAGGTGATTTTTCATGAAAAAGTTTTTCTACATTACAATGGTGTTAGTTATATCTCTATCTTTCGTTGCATGTGGTAGTAAAACCACTACCCCTGCTAAAACTAAAATAACATATACTAAAGATTTAGCATATATCCCAACATACAATGGTGTACAATCAGCTACATACACTGCTAAAACAAAAAAAACACCTGCTACTTCTAAATATACCTTAAAAAACACAACTGATGTAAAGGTATTTAATGATTATCAAGCTATCTTAAAACAAGATAGTTGGACTATTACTGGAGCAACAAAATCCACTACCATATTTGCTAAAAAAGGTACACATACAGCAAATATTATAGTTCAAAAAATGGGTAAAGATGTAATATTAATGATTTCATCTAAATAGCATAGTATTTTTAGGATAGTGATTTCACTATCCTTTTTTACATTCCAAAAATCTGTCTTAACACAGAAAGATTGTCCGAATCAACATTGCTAGCTAATGCATACTTAAATTTATTCTTACTTTGTGAATCAAGTGTGCTATAGATAGACCTAACCGATGCTTGATCTGAGCTAGAATTATAAGATGAATTCGATGCCATCTCGCTCATAGTTGATTGCATTATTGATATCATCTGCTTTTCTTTTGAAGTCCCTACCTCGGAATATGCACTACTTAAATCGTCCCGTGCCTTTATTAATGAAGCACTTTTAACCGCATTCTGCTTCTGAGATATTTTTTGTTTTTCCGCTGCAATCTTTTGTGCATTTTCAGCCGCAGCTCTAATTTTCTCTAATTCTTTCTTTTTACCACTATCTGTTACTTTACTAATAGCTCCATCAATCTGACTAATACCATCACTTATAATTTGTTTTTTTTCATCTATCGATTTACCCTTAGCCTTTTCTATAATATCTTGAATTTCTTTTAATTTTGCTTTTTCTGCTTCTCCACTCATAAGCTTTGCAGCACTTTGTATTTTTTGTTTTAATATATCTAGTTGCTTATCAATCTCTGCCCCACTCATTTTAGTAATCTCTTCAAATGATTTTTTTATACTCTGCTTGGGAGCTGCTGCAAGTATTTTATTATCTTTAATTTTAAGACTACTTATTTTAAAGGGAAACATACTTGGATTAATTTTTATTAAATTACCCTCAACATAAAAGCTTTTATTATTAAGCTTTATTATTTGAGATAAAACAATCCTTTTAGGTAATCTAAGTTTTCCGATTTTAAAATTATCTACATCATACGTAACTTTTCCATTTAAAACACTTACTTTTCCCTTTGATGAAAACAATAAATTAAGATTTCTGTATTTTATAGGAGCATTTATTAAAAGCTCATCATTTAAGATTTCTACATTAACTCCATTAAGAGTTATATTTCCTTTGGTTATAGGTTTTGCAAAATATAAATTGCTTAACTCATCCATATTTTTTTGAGTTAATTCGAATTCTCCACCTGTTATCTGCACCTTTGCAAGCTTTCCTATAACCTCCGTTGTAGTCGTTTTTCTAATTGATATTCCACCGTTATACAATATCATGTATGCAAAAACTGCTAGTATACCTACTAAAATAATAAGTACCCCTATCAATTTGTTCCTTTTAGTGCCCTTGGTTCTAATCATATTATCTCCCTCCTTTTGTTATAATTCCCAATTACCATTGTACAAAACATAAATAATACAGTCAATAAATATTCTATAAATGATTTTGAATTAAAAATAAAATTGTCGTTTTTTATATTTAATGGTAATATATTAATACTACATTTTTTAAATTTTCATAGTTTTTATAAAATAAACATGACATTTTTTCAAAAGGAGTATTTTATGATTACAAAAATTAAGTTTGGAGAATGTCTTCAACTACTACTTTCTTCATTAGATATGAGTAATAATCGATTAGCTAAAGGAATTAACGTTGACAGTTCTCTAATAAGCCGTTGGCTTCATGAGCAAAGAATTCCTTCGTACAATGGAAATTATATAGAAAGTATAACAGACTTTCTTTCCGAAAACATTTTGAATTCTATTCAAGAACAACGTTTAAATGATGTTCTTAAGATAATTTGTGGAAATTTAGACATAAGAATATCCAGAAAAAATAAAATAATGAAGGTTCTTTTAGAAGCTCAAGGCTGTTCTTTGAAAGGTAAAAAAATAAGAACCAATAAAAAAATTGATTTATCAAATGATAATAATGATAATAATATCATTATTGGACGTAAAAATGTTTTAGCAGCTATATTAGCTTTACTTGAAAAAGCAGGAAAAGAAAAATGCAAAGACAATAATGTAATCTGCCTATCCTCTGACAATAATCTAGATCTAATAAAAATCCAAAAAGATTTTGTAGGATGGAAAGAGGCTATTTTAAAGGCGTTGAAAAATGGTTGGACTGTAAAACTTCTATTCAAATTAAACCAAAATATAAAGGAACTAATGAATCTTATACTTTTCACTATTCCCTTGTTAGAAACCGGTCGATTCTTCCTTTATTACTATAAAACCTATGATGTAGCTTCTCGAGGTAGAGAAGTCATTATTATCCCTGGTGAAGGTGCTTTTAGTTGTTTTTCAACAAGTCTAAATTCTGAAATAGACTGCGCTTTTTATACCAACAACCAAGTCGGAATTGATATTTTGTGTAAAAATTTTAATTTAAATCTTTTACCTTTATCTAAATCCTTAATGGAATACTATGATTTAGATGAAATTATAGCATACAATAACTCCTTAGATGAAAGTAATAATACAGCAGGAAGCAGATTTTTGTTTAAAAATAACCTTAGCTTATTACTTATTCCCAATATACTTTTGAAGAAATTATTAGTGAAACTGAGCTTTACTAATGATCATATAATAAAAATATTAGAATTACACCACCGCAGAGTAAATTCTTTTTTATTAAATATAAAACAGCATGAATATTTAGATATATATCCCCTAAGTTCTATGCAGAATATAATTAAAAACAAGGAACTTTCTTTTTACTGCTTTAACGTAGTTAATACAATTAATTTTGATGTTGAAGATATAATTATACTTATACAAAATATAATTAATTTATTAAAAACCTATGACAACTATAAATTTTCTTTTGTTAATGAAACTCTTTACAAAAACAAAGGAAATACCGTTTCTTCTTTTATTATCAAAGAAAAACATAGCGTTCATATTGAATCTTCAAAACACGCCATAATAATTCAAGAACCCATGGTAATTAATGCTTTTGAAGGATATTTTAAAGATATTTGGGGTCAAATCTCTCCTATAGATAAAAATAAAAAAGAAGTTATGAAATGGCTTCAGCATCAAGTAGATACTTTAAAAGAACAACTCATAAAAAAATAAACATTTTAAAACCCCATTTAATTCTCATATTTGAATTAAACGCGGTTTTAATTAATGTTCTACAATTTAAATTTTTGAACCATATTGTTTAGTTTCTCTGCGAGTATCGCTTGATTTTGAGAAGCTTTTGCTATTTCCTCAATTGCCATAACAGACTCATCAACACTTGCAAGTATTTCCTCAGAACTTGCAACTGATTCCTCAGCTGTAGCTGATACAGTTTCAATCGCCTTTTTAATCCCTACTACAGTTTTATTTACTACATTCATTGAGTCTCCAATACTAGTCGATAACTCATTAAATACTATAGCATCATCACCGTATTGCTTACCTGTATCTACAAACATTTCATAATCAGGTGTAACTTTATTATCAATAAAACTCAATACATCCTGAGCATTGTTAGAAATATTATGGAATGCTTGCTCTACTTTTAAAGTTACCGCTTGAATCCTTTGAACTATAGTTGATGATGCTTCAGCTAATTTTTTAACCTCATCTGCAACTACTGTAAATCCCTTACCATCTTCTCCTGCTCTTGCTGCTTCAATTGCTGCATTAAGTGCAAGAAGATTTGTCTGGCTTGCTATATTTCCTATTTCGTCCGCCATTATCTTAACTTCACTAACAACCTCGCCTTCTTCAATTGCTTTTAGTATACTTGCTTGTTTTTCCAAATATAATTTATTCGCTATACTGAAATTATCCTCAGCATTTTCTTTAACTTGTTTTGCCCTTACTTCTATATCGCTTGCAATCTTATTTCCATTATGTGCCCTTTTAGTGACATCAGCCACATTATCTGCAATACTTTCTGTAGTCGCATTTACTTCCTCCGTTGTTGCGCTTAACTGTTCTGCTCCTAATGATACTAGTCTTACAGATTCATTAACAATCTCCATTTTTGCCGATATTTCCTGCGTTGTAGCCGATAGTTCTTCACTGGTAGCATTAATATCATTGGCACTACCTGATATTTCTCCGATTAACGTTCTTAAATTTTTTATAGCTTTATTTAAAGATTTTGCTAAAATACCAACCTCATCATTAGTACTTAGATCAACTGTTTTCGATAAATCATTTTCGCCAAGAGCCTGAGCAACTATTAAAACCTTCTTTAGATGCCTTGAAATTGAAATAGAAATAATTAAACCCAATGTAATAGCCATAAATAATCCTATAACAATTATTGCTATAGTTTTAACAAAAGATTTACCAAAGGATACTTGACTAGCTTCATAGTCAACTTTTGCTGTATCCATACTTGATTTTAGTATTTTGTCTAAAACTGTAAATAACTCAATTCTACTCTTGGTAACACCTGGAAAAAGTTCATTTACTTTATCATAATTGCCTTCATCAACTTGTTTAACTACACCCTCTCTGGTTGTGCGATAACCTACAAGTGATTTTTCAAGTTTTGTTACTTGTTCTTTCTGTAAATCATTAGTTGTACTTTTCTTATATTCTTCAATAAGTACATCATTTTTAGTTTGTAATCCTGCGATATCATCTTTGTTTTTCTGTAAATCACTTTTATTTTTAGGATTAGCAATTAACAATATATCTGCTTTAATTTCTAATGAATTTGATTTAATGTTAGTAGCATCCTTAACACCTATCAGATCCGAATTATACATATTAGTAATATCTTTATTCATTTTTTGGGCATTATTCATTCCAATAAACCCAATAATAAACATAAACAATGATACTATAATAAAAGATGACAATAGTTTTTGAATGATTTTTAAATTTTTAATAAATTTCATTAATATTCACTCCTAAATTTTTTTCTTTGGTTTTTATATTGAACCTACCATACTTCTTATTGTTAGGAATAAATAGCTGAGGTTAATAACCAATATTTATATTATATATCCATTATATTAATATTTATATATTTTTTGTAAAAATTTCATGACATTTGTCATGCCAATTTTGTAGACCATATTCCTAAATTTCTTCAAATGTGACAGTATAAAGCTTAAAATTACTATTCCTTAATTAGATAAAAATAAAGATGCAACCAAAAATGGTTGCATCTTTATTTATTAGTTTATTCCTGCTACTTCAACTTCTACAGTATATAAATTTCCTTTGTAGAAACCTGTTACCGTTGTTTTACCAGATTTTACTGCTGTTACAACGCCAGTCTTGACACCTACTGTAGCAATTTCCTCATTAGCGCAGGCCCAAGTTGCATCAGTTGTTACATCTACATCTTTATTTCCATATTGGTCGTTACCTACTAAAGTAATTTGCTTTACTGTATCTTTAGTAACATTTCCATTTACATCTTTGCCGATTATAAGTTGTGTACCATCTAAATTTTTATTTTCATCAACACTGTCTTTAATTTTTACTGTTGATTTAGTAGCTACAGAGGCATCATCTGAGAATGTTAAATCTATTGAAGATGTTTTTCCATTAGGTGTAAGAAGACTTATCGTTATAACCGCATCCTTATCACCAATACCCGTTGTAGCATCATTAACTTTTGATTTAACATATATTATTGAACCACTTTTAGTTACAGTAACTAACTTAGAATCAGCAATTACGCTAATTGCACTTGCAGGAACATCTATTTCTCCATCATTTACTTTATAAGTTAATGCTACGGTTTGGTCTTTAGTATCATCAGCTGCATTGTATACTTTGTAATTATATGCATCTAATGCTATTGATTTGATATTTGTATTATCACCAATAGTTAAGTTGGCAGATGCTTTAATAGTAGCATCAGCTACAGATTTTACAACTATTGTATCAGTTCCTGTTGTCTTACCAGTATATGTTATATACATTTTTTTATCCGTTTCATCATAAGAAACTACTGCAGTAGCTTTTGCTCCATCTACTACTGTAACCATAGCAGGATTTGTTATAACTTTCCCATATTGATCAAGTATAACTATTTCTTTTTTAACAGTAGCTCCAGGAATCACTGAGATATTAGTATCAGCAATTGTTATAGCTTTCACGGCACTCTTAGCTTTTACAGTTACATTTAATGTATCTTTAATTACAGTTGTGTCATTAATTGCTTTATTTCCAAGACTCACGATTAATGTTGTGTCTGTTACTAAAGCTTTAACTGCCGTCGAACTTGGATCAAATTTCACAGCTATCCCCTCTGCATTAGCTGTTGTAGAATTAACAATAACCCCTTTTGCATCATGTTTGTAATAAACAATACTTGCAAAACTAGAATCAATAACATTAGCTCCATTTTTAGTTGAAATAGTCCAAGCTGCAATGTCAGGGATTATTTCATCGCCTTTATTGTCTTTCACACTTATAACTCTGTAAACAGGATCAGTAGCACTTGCTATTATAGTATTATCTACAATATTATTTCCAAGTTCAATAGAATTAAGCGTCGTAACTTCTGCGTTCACTGCTAAATCATAAGTTGCAACAGCATCCTTAACACTTATTCTTACCGTATAACCTCCTGCTTCACTTGCATTAAATCTTAATGCTTTAACTGGTGATGTTGTAGCTACTTGTCCATCTTTATCTAATTTTTCCACTTTAATATTGTCAGATAATACTCCAGCCTTGTAAACTGCTGCAGTAACATTATCACCGCTTACATCTATAATTTCATTATGCATATTCCTTATAACCACGTTTGCTGCAAGTTTTGTATTAACTTTAAGTGTTGGTATTATTATTGGATCAATAATTGTTGCAACTCCATTTACAGTTGTTGTAACATCAAATTTTGTTGCCTTTACAGCATTCTCTGCATCAAATGACGTTCCTACATATGGAGTAACTTCATATGTACCAGCTTTTATAGTTTTAGCACTGATTATTATATCATTTTTGTCAGTTCCGCTTCCACCCCTAAGTGATGCTATAGGTATTATGTCAGTGGCAAGTGTGCCACTAGTTTTAGCACTTATATTGAATTTAACCATATCTGGTGTTAAAACAGCACCATCATTTTGGGTTATTTTATTATACTTAATGTCTTGGTTATTGAATGAAGTCACTGGATTTTCTGAAGTTAATTTAATTGTTGTAAGTTTAGTTACTCCAACCTCAACCGTATAAGTAGCCTTATTACCATTTAAAACATTATAAGCAGTTATAGTTATTGTCCCTGCTTTTATAGCTTTAAAATTAACTGTATTTCCTGTTTTATCTAATGTTAATTTACCACTATTTAATTCTGAAGTACTATCAAGTAAATCTCCACCCTTATCAACTATCCATCTTAATTTGTTAACTGATAAATCTGCTGGATTATTGTATTGATCTCTCACATCAGCTTTTAATGTAACTGCTGCATCTCCTATGGAAACAATATCCGCTGATGCACTTACAGCTATTATTGATTGAGGTGCTACTGCTAAATCCTTTGCTACTGTATAACTAGTACTTTTTGAAGACAATACTTTGGCAGTAGTTGAGGTTGCAGTTCTATCAAATTTTTGGAGCATTATAACTACAAGATCATTTTCAGCTATTTTTTTATTTATTGTTATTTTTGCCATATTATTAATAGTATCTAATGTTGTTTCGCTCTGGCTTAAAGGCATTCCATTTACTGTTGCTGTTATTTTATATGTAGAATCTGTTACTATATTAAAAGCTTCTCCATATTGATCAACTGCTGTTAAATAAACAACATTAGATGAATTTGTAATTGCATTTGTTATGTTCGTAAATGTTTTTGGATAAGGTGTTTCCTTAATAGCTGGTAAACTTGTATCTGCAGCATCAAAATTTACTGTTCCAGTAGCATTCTTATAAACTACAGCTGGTATAATACTTGCCTCAATTACTAACCCTGTAACATTATCTCTCCAGTCACCGTCAAAATCTTTAACATATACTGTTCCACCTTCGGTTACTGCATTAGCGATTTCAGAAAGGTTGCTAACATCATTAGCATAAGCTAAATCAAAAGCTTTGTTTCCTATAACAACGGTGCCGTTGTCCATTGCTGCAAAAGCAGTGAAAGATGTCGATCCTGCTATCATTAAAGCAGCAAGAGCTGAACTTGTAATTTTCTTATTCATATATTTATTCCTCCATTAATTTAGGTTTAGTTTTTTAATGTAATCTTCCTTAATCACCATTGATTAAAGTCCATTTTTATGTTTTACGTTATACACTTATATAACGCTTGTCCTAACCGTATAGTTGCATATTTTCAGAATGTTTTTGTGATTTTCTTTTATAAGGTGCCCCTTTCTGAGCATTTTTTTCTAGGAGAAATAACACTTGAAGGCGAAGCAAAGCTTTCAAGGAAAAATTTGAAGTAGAAAATAAAATATCTTTGGAAAGAATTGTCAAATATTAGAAAAATCACCTTATAATTTCTTCTTACAGATTATAGGCTAAAAATACCTAGCATATATGTGTTTTGTTAACGTTTTAGTTCCATTATATTGAATTTATTGAATTTTTAGCATTTTTTTAGTTAAATTGGTGGTAATATTCTATTTACAAAATGTAAAAAAATCTTATTCATTCTAACATGTTTATCATAAAACGAATTACGTTTTTAATATTAATTAAATTTTATAATAAGAGGAGGAAAAGTATGAACAAAGATAATCTATATTTAGGAGTGTTCGAAGACGTTGAAATTGCTATTTCAAAAGCAATTCATGCACAAAAGGTGTTAACTACTGATTATAAAGAAGAAGATAGAGAAAGGCTTATAAACAGTATAAGAAAGGCTACATTAGAAAATAAAGAAACACTTGCAAAAATGATCATAGAAGAAACAAAAATGGGACGATATGAAGATAAAATATTAAAACATGAATTAGCAGCTAAATATACTCCTGGTACAGAAGATTTAACAACTACAGCTTGGTCTGGAGATCAAGGACTTACAGTAGTAAAGATGTCTCCTTACGGTGTCATAGGTGCAATAACACCCTCTACAAATCCAACTGAAACTGTTATATGTAATAGTATAGGTATGATAGCTGCCGGAAACTCTGTCGTTTTTAATGGACATCCAGGGGCAAAAAAATGTGTTGCTTTTGCCGTGGATATGATAAATAGAGCAATCCTCTCAGCTGGTGGTCCAGCAAATTTAGTAACTACTGTGAAAAATCCAACTATGGAATCTTTAGATGTAATTATGAAACACCCATCTATAAAACTTTTATGTGGTACCGGAGGACCAGGATTAATAAAAACACTTTTGAATTCAGGTAAAAAAGCCATAGGTGCAGGTTCAGGAAATCCTCCAGTTATAGTAGATGATACTGCAGATATAAAAAAAGCTGCAAAAAGCATAATAGACGGTTGTTGTTTTGATAACAATTTACCTTGTATTGCAGAAAAAGAAGTGTTTGTTTTTGAAAATGTAGCAAATGATTTAATAAATAATATGCTTCAAAACAATTCTATTCTTATAAACAAAGAGCAAGTATCAAAGTTATTAGATTTAATACTAATAAAGAAAGATGAAAAAAGCTATGATCACAACAAAAAACCAGAATATAATATAAATAAAAAATGGGTAGGAAAAGATGCAAAATTATTTTTAGATCAAATAGATGTAGAAGCCCCTACTAATGTTAAATGTATAATATGTGAGGTAGATATAAATCATCCTTTTGTAATGACAGAGCTTATGATGCCAATACTCTCAATTGTAAGAGTTAAAGACATTGATGAAGCTATAGAGTTCGCAAAAATAGCGGAACAACACAAAAGACATAGTGCATATATATATTCAAAAAATATCGATAATTTAGATAGATTTGAAACAGAAATAGATACAACTATTTTTGTAAAGAATGCTAAGTCCTTTGCTGGAGTAGGTTCTGGTGCAGAAGGATTTACAACTTTCACTATTGCTGGACCTACTGGTGAGGGTATAACCTCTGCAAGAGATTTTACAAGACAAAGGAGATGTGTACTTGTAAGCTAACTTTTAATATAGTAATTGACCGCTTACATTTCCATCAAAAAAATTTATACTGTTAGAAAGGAGCTATTAAAATGAATAAAATATTTGAAATGGAAGAATTAAAATCTATTTTTAAAGATGGAATGACAATTATGATCGGTGGTTTTTTAGATTGTGGAACCCCTGACACAATAATTGATATGTTGGTTGATTTAAATATAAAAGATTTAACCATCATTGCAAATGATACAGGTTTCCCCGATAAAGGTATAGGAAAATTGGTTGTTAACGGCCAAGTAAAGAAAGTGATTGCTTCACATATTGGAACCAATCCTGAGACTGGAAGAATGATGAATACTGGGGAAATGGAAGTAGAGCTTTCTCCACAAGGAACATTAATTGAAAGAATCCGTGCAGCTGGCTCTGGTCTAGGCGGCGTATTAACACCAACCGGGCTAGGAACTATTGTAGAAAACGGAAAAAAAATAATTACAATTAACAATACTAATTATTTATTAGAACTTCCATTAAAGGCAGATGTATCACTTGTAAAAGGCAGTATAGTAGATGAATTTGGGAATACCTACTATAAAGCAACTACAAAAAATTTCAATCCTTATATTGCAATGGCCGCAAAAACGGTAATAATGGAAGCTGAAAACTTAGTAAAATGTGAACAATTAAGAACAGAAGATATAATGACTCCTGGTGTACTTGTGAATTATATTATAAAGGAGGCAGTTTAATGATTACAGATAGTAAGTTAGCAAAAGAAATTATTGCTAAAAGAGTTGCAAAAGAATTAAAAGATGGTCAACTTGTAAATCTTGGTATAGGACTTCCAACTTTGGTGGGAAATTATGTTCCAAAGGGAATGCATATTACTTTTCAATCGGAAAATGGTATGGTTGGCATGGGTCCAAAAGCAAAAGCAGGACAAGAAGATACAAATTTAATTAATGCAGGTGGGCAGTATGTAACTGTACTTCCAGAGGGTTCATTCTTTGATAGTTCTATGTCCTTTGCACTAATTAGAGGCGGACATGTTGATGTTACTGTGCTTGGAGCTTTAGAAGTAGATGAAAAAGGAAATTTAGCTAATTGGATTGTTCCAGGCAAAATGGTGCCTGGAATGGGCGGTGCTATGGATTTAGTAATGGGTGCAAATGTAGTAATTATAGCCATGCGCCATACTGGAAAAGGAAAACCCAAAATTCTTAAAAAATGTACACTGCCACTCACTGCAAAATCTCAAGTAAATTTAATTGTTACAGAACTTTGTGTAATTGAAGTAACATCTAATGGGCTGCTTTTAAAAGAAATTCATAAAGATACAACAATTGATGAAATTAAATCTGTAACAGAAGCAACTTTAATTATTCCAGATAATATAAAAATTATGGCTGTATAAAAATCTATCATTAATTAAAAATAAGAAAAGAGAGTGAATATTTTATGTTAGAAAGTGAAATATCCAAACAAATTACAACCCCACTTACTGCTCCAGCATTCCCAAAAGGACCATATAAGTTCCATAATAGGGAATACTTAAATATACTATACCGTACTGACCTTGTGGCACTTCGGAAAATGGTGCCAGAACCATTAGAATTAGATGAGGATGAGCCACTAGTTAGATTTGAAATGATGGCTATGCCAGATGTTACTGGATTGGGATCCTACACTGAATGTGGGCAGGTTATTCCAGTAAAGTATAATGGTATTAAAGGTGATTACCTGCATATGATGTACTTAGACAATCACCCAGCCATTGCTGTTGGAAGAGAAATTAGTGCTTATCCTAAAAAACTGGGTACTCCAAAGCTATTTGTTGACTCAGATACATTAGTTGGTACACTAAACTACGGCTCATTACGAGTTGCCACCGCTACAATGGGTTATAAACATGAACCTCTAGATATTAAGGAAGCTTATAACCAAATTTCTCGTCCTAGCTTTATGCTGAAAATTTTACAAGGCTATGATGGGAAACCAAGAATTTGTGAAATTATATGTACACAGAATAAGGATATTACCATACACGGTGCATGGACTGGCTGTGCACGTCTGCAATTATTTAGTCATGCTTTAGCTCCTTTAGCTGATTTACAAGTCTTAGAAGTTGTATCTGCATCACATATTCTTACAGATTTAACTCTTGCATCACCTCATGTTGTGTACGATTATCTTGCAAAGAATAGAGGTTAGATAAAATATACCTAATGCTTTATGCCATTATGTCAGTTTCCCTCGCTTTACATGAAAAAGAGCTTATGCTATCGCTAGCATAAGCTCTTTTTAAATATTTTTTATTTTCATATTTTGCTTTTTATTGTAATATTGCATATTATAATCAACTATATGTAAATGAATAAGAACGCATCATCACGAGATTAAGCTTTCTTATTGGGTAACGCCAGGTTTTAAAGCAGAAGCTGCTTCGCTTTTATCACATTTGGATGATTTCCATAGGCCGTGGCCATTTCTTAGAAGAATTTAATTTCTTAAAGTTATGACAAATATGATAATTTACCCTTCCTCTCATTATTTTTCTCAAAGTAAAAATTGGATAAATCGTCATAATTAATATACCTATCTACACATGCCACTTGCCACGCGGGTGGCACGTTATTTTTTGGATATTCTTGCCATTATTAAGCAGATATAGTAAAATAATAATACTTGATGGATTATCTTTAGACATAATGGGATCAATGCAAAATGGAGTTAAACATTTACCAATAAATGTATATACTAATTTTACAGTGACTATACCATACTTAAATGCGAGTGCTCCATTGAGTACAACTACAACAATTATAGGGGGACTTAAATTGAAATTTTGCACTAAATGCGGCAACAAAATTATAGATGGAACACATTTTTGTACTAGCTGCGGTAATGATTTACGAGAAGAATCAACTATTGAAACTGAATCAGGCCATAACGTCGATTTAGATACTGTTAATCCAGAATTAGATTATGATATGGATTTAATTACAACTAAACCTGGCGACAATACTACATCCCATTTGAAATTTTCAAAGAAAACAAAAATATTCATGTCAATATCCATAGTTTTAATAATCTTAATAGTTATCATTATTAACATTGGTAATTCTTTATCCGATCCTAGTAAAATAGTAAAAAGATTTGAGAAGGATATATCTTCAAATAATGCTTCTGATTTAGCAAGTATATTATATTGTAATGATTCTAGACTTAAAGTAGATAGTAAAAGTATTTCGCCTTTATTAGCTTACTTTAAAAGCAATCCTACATATTATGATAAAGTTGATCAAGATTTAAAAAACAATGCTTATAATCCTAAGGATATTGATATCATAAAGTTGGTAAATACACTAACTTTATCTACTGACGGAAAAACCTTTCTTATTTTTCCTAAATATAAGATATATATTAAACCATCTTTTATTGCTGTAACAGCACCAATTAAAGGTGTTACTTTTTCGATTAACAATACTAATATAGGTGAAAGTGATTCTGACAACTCCACCAAGGAATTCGGACCATACATTCCCGGAGCTTATACAATTTTAGCTAATTACAAAAACTTATATGTTAGTTCAAGTACCACTTATCCTTTGGATCTTGTAACGGCTGATAACAATATAGCAAAAGTAAATGTATTGGAAGATATGAAATACATAAACATATCTTCAGATACTAATTATAACGATGCTGAAATTTTTGTTAATGGTAAAAATGTTAATATTAAAGTTAAAGATGCTACACATTTTGGGCCTATTAACAATTCTTCACAAATATACGCAACATTGTCACAAGGCGGTAAAAAACTTACAAGTAAAAACTACAAAGGTTCAAGTTTTGACACTGATCTTGCTTTAAGTTTTGAAGAAGCTAGTAGTGAATTAACTAATGTTAAAGATAAACTAAATATTCTTTTATCACAATATAATTACGCTTTTGTAGATGCTATTAATAATAATAATCCTGCAGCAATTAATAATTATGTAGCTACTGGAAGTCAGTTATATAAACTTCAAGAAGGTTATATACTTAGTACAGCTAAATCAGGAATACAAGAAACTTTCATTTCTTCCTATATTACTAACTTCAACAGCATTAGCGATGATAATAAATCAGGAAGTTTTACATCTTCAGAATCATATATTATATATAGCAAAGATGGTCTAAGTACTCCTAAGACTCAAAGTTATGTATATGGATTTCAATATAATGATGCCTCCCAGACATATCAACTTACAAGCATAAACTAAGATATTTAAGTAAGATATTTAAGTAAGAAAAATGTTTCTCAAATATGAGAATAAATGAAACGAAGTAATCATTAAATTAGGTTTTTAAAAAGAAGATGTTTGGAATAAATTTATTCCAAACATCTTCTTTTTCATTATACCCACATGCCACTTGCCATGTGGGTGGCACCGTTAAGTTGTTCCACGAACTATAATTCTAGGTGGAAAATGTATTTTTAAATTATCTATTGATTCTCCTTTTATAATATCTATTATTAGTTTACAGGCTTGCTCTCCCATACTATAAATAGGTTGTTGAATTGTTGTAAGTTCTGGTTCAATCATTTTAGATAATGTTATTCCATCAAAGCCCATTATTACAATATCTTCAGGAATTTTGTATCCTCTTCTTTTAAGAGTTTTCATTCCCCCAATAGCCATTACATCGTTAGAATAAAAAATAGCATCAACAGATTTACATTCATCAATTATATGATTAGTTACTTCCATACCACCTTCTAAAGTAAAGGTGCTTTCAAAAATTAACGATTTATTATAAATTCCGTATTTAGTCATGCTCTCTTTATATCCATCTATTCTTTCTTTATATATAGTCATTTTCTTTGGACCAGTTACAAATACTATATTTCTTTTGTTTTTACCATATAAGTATTCTATTCCACATTGAATCCCTTGTTTATTGTCAAAATAAACACCAGGGTAATCTTCAAACCCTTCAATATATCTATCTACAAATACAAATGGTATGTCATTTAATTTTAACAGATTTGCACTATCCTCACTTTCTTGTCCTGGAATCAAAATTATTCCATCAATTAATTTACTTATTAAAAGTTTGACATACCTCTCTTCTTTATTTGCATTATTATCAGAATTACAGAGGATTACATTATACCCTAATTTATTTGCAACATCTTCTATAGCTCTTGATAACTCTGAGAAGAATGGATTTGTTATGTCTGGTATAATTATTGCTATACTTCCAGACTTTTTAGTTTTTAAACCCCTAGCAATATTATTAGGAATATATCCAGTTTCCTCTATAACCTCATAAATCTTGTTTTTTGTTTCTTCACTTATATTAGCATCCTTCTTATTAATAACCAAAGATACTGTAGTTTTTGAGACACCTACTTTTTCTGCAATATCTTTCATCGTTATCTTATTCATTAGCTAACTACCTCGATTCTTCATAGAATATGCAACTATATAATCTTAACATTTCTAATCTATTTCAATTATATATTAATAATCTACAGTTTATCAATAGGTATTATCATCATTTTATTTTTTGGTCTTTACATATAATTTTAAGTCAACTCCAACTTCCTTAGCTACAGTTGCCCCAGTTAATATCTTTTTGACATTTTCTATAGCCATACTTCCCATGAGCTTTGGTTGTTGTGCTACTGTTGCTGTCATCTCTCCGGCATCTACAGCTTTTTTTGCATCATCGCCTCCATCAAATCCAACAACTATAGCTTTTTTCCCTGAAGTACTTAATGCTTTAACAGCTCCTAGTGCCATCTCATCATTTTGTGCAAAAATAGCTTGAATTTTAGAATTTGATTGTAACATGTTTTCAGTTACAGTTAATCCCTTTTGTCTATCAAAATCAGCTGGTTGAGATGATACAACCTTTAAGTTTTTATCTACATCAACTATATTATGGAATCCTTTTCCTCTGTCTCTTGTTGCAGAAGCACCTGTTGTTCCTTGAAGTTCTGCTATATTGCCTTTACCACCAAGTTGCTCCTTTATAAATTTACCTGCCATTTCTCCACCTTTCACATTATCTGAAGCTATATGACAAACTACATCTCCTCCATTGGATTTTCTATCTACAGTTATTACTGGAATCTTTTCATTATTAGCTTGCATAACCGAACTTTGAGCTGCATCACTATCAACAGGATTAAGTATTATAACACTAACTCCCTTTTGTAATAAATCCTGAACGTTTGAAAGCTCTTTTGATGAATCATTTTGTGAGTCAACAACTAATAATTGATATCCTAATTCTTTAGCCTTAGCTTCAGCACCTTCTTTTAGTGTTACAAAGAAAGGATTATTTAAAGTTGAAACAACCATACCTATTTTTTTAGAATCAGATTTTTTACTTGAAGATGAAGTTTTAGTGTTAGCGCTAGAGCCACATCCCGCAAGTACACCAATTGTCATAGTTGCTATCATTGCCACTGAAACTAGTTTACATAATTTTTTCATTAAATTCCCTCCTGATAATATTTATTATTTGATGTATTAATTAGTAGCCTTTTTCTTCTCAATCAAAACTGCCAATAGTATTACTAGTCCTTTTACTATAGTTTGATAAAAAGCTGAAACATCCATAAGATTTAACCCATTACTCAAAACTCCAATAATTAACACACCTATTATTGTTCCAAATATTGTTCCTTCTCCACCGACCAAGTTTGCTCCCCCAATAACTATTGCAGCTATTGCATCTAATTCATATCCATTTCCAGCCGTTGGCGCTGCTGATCCTATTCTACTTGTAACAATAATTCCAGCGATTGCAGCCGTAGCTCCAGATATAATGTACGCCCAATTTTTAACATTATTTACACTTATACCAGAAAGTCTTGATGAGTCTTCATTTCCGCCGACTGCATATATATATCTTCCATATCTAGTTTGTGTCAAAAGATAAACACAAATAGCAAATACAATTATGGTAATAACAACCGGAACAGGTATTCCAAGTATTCTACTATTTGTTAGTCTAATAAAGTCATTACCTAAACCGGATATAGGATTACCTCCAGTAAATACATAAGTAACTCCCCTAAATACAGTTTGTGTAGCCAAAGTAGCTACAAATGCTTGAACTTTTCCTTTTGCAACAATTATTCCATTAATAAACCCAACTAAAACTCCTGTAAATAATGCTGCGAGTATTGCGAGTGGAATACTTCCTGTATTTTTTATAGTTGCAGCAGCCACTGCACCTGCTATTGCAACTATTGACCCTACAGACAAATCTATTCCACCTGTAAGTATTACAAAAGTCATACCTAATGATATAACAGCATTTACAGAAATTTGAGTGAATAAATTTCTTAAATTTGATACCTGTAGAAATGTTGGTGAAATTATACTAACAATTATGCATAATATAGCTAATGCTAAAATGGATTTATATTTTAATAAATTATCTTTTATATTCGACATTTTAACCCTCCCTTGCAAATCTTATACTCTTTTTTATTCTCCAATTGCTAATTTCATTATGCTTTCTTGAGTAGCCTCTTCCCTACTTAACTCTCCAGTTATTTTCCCCTCGTGCATTACCACTATTCTATCTGAAATCCCAAGTACTTCTGACATATCTGAAGAAATCATAATAACTGCTTTTCCTTCGGCTTTTAACTGATTTAATACATCATATATCTCTTTTTTTGCACCTACATCTATACCTCTTGTTGGTTCATCTATTATTAAAACTTTAGGAGACTGTATAAGCCACTTTGCTATAATAACTTTTTGTTGATTCCCTCCACTTAGATTCTTTATTAATTGGTCTTGAGTAGGTGTTTTAATCGCTAATTTTTTTATATATTCATCAACTACATTTTTTTCATCTGCTTTACTTATGCGGAATATTTTCTTTTCAAACTTATCTAAAGAAGCTAATGTCATGTTCTGTTTTACAGATAAAGGGAGTATTAGTCCTTCTTTTTTTCTATCTTCGGATAAATACGCTATTCCGTTATTTATTGCATCTTTAGGACAATTAATATTTACTTGTTTTCCATTCATCTCAATAGAACCACTAGTTTTCTTATATTCTCCAAAAATAACCTTTGCTACTTCCGATCTCCCTGAACCCATAAGTCCTGACATTCCAAGGATTTCTCCTGCTCTTACTTCTAGATTAATTGATTTTAAAATACCTTCTAAACAAACATCCTTCAATTTTAATATAGGGGTTACATTAGTGGGTTTTTTATATGGATATTGTTCTTCCATTTTTCTCCCTACCATCATAGTTATCAAATCATCTTTACTGACATCGTTTACTTTGACTTCGCCTACATATTTACCATCTCTTAAAATATTTATTCTATCGCAAATTGCAAAAATCTCGTCCAATCTATGAGATATATATATTATTGCTATATCCCTACTTTTAAGCATTTCAACAACTTTAAAAAGCTTCTCTGTTTCTGTATCTGTTAAGGCTGATGTTGGCTCATCCATGACTATTATATTAGAGTTTTTAGAAATTGCTTTTACTATTTCAAGCATTTGCATTTCTCCAATACTTATATTTTTAACATACTCCTCGGGATCAACATTACTCCCTATTTGTTTAAGATAATCTTTACACATAGTGTTCATTATTTTTTTATCTAACTTTTTAGTTACTTTATTTATTTTTTCATTTCCTAAAAATAAATTTTCTGCAACTGTTAAATTTGGTATAACACTTAATTCTTGATGTATTATCGATATACCTAGTTTTTCAGCTTCTTTTACATTTTTTATATCTACTTCTGAACCTTGTATAACAACTTTGCCATCATCCTTTTGATAAACACCACCTAAGATCTTAATTAATGTGGACTTTCCTGCACCGTTTTCTCCTAAAAGAGCTAGTACTTCTCCCTTATATAAGCTTAAATTTATGTTATCAAGTGCCTTTACTCCTGGAAAACATTTTGATATACCTTTCATTTCAAGGAAAGGAATTTTTTCTTCCATAATTACTCCTCCTTAAAAAATTACTCCAGATTTAAGAATTATATTAGCATAAGGAGTTTGCTCCCCTGTTCTAATTACAGCCTTACACTCACTTAACATTATTTTTAATTCCTCATGTGTTATAAAAGTAATTTTCACATTTTCAAATTGATTTTTTATCTCTTCAAAGACTTTAGGATTATTTTCTTCTATTTCTGAGGCCAAAATTACCTCTTCTACTTGAAGTTCTAATAATACATTTTTTAATGTCTCTATAAAACTAGGGATACCTTTTGATAATGCTATATCTATCCTTTTTGTTTTATCAGGTATTGGTAATCCACAATCCCCTATGGCAATTAGATCTTTATGTCCCATTTTTGCAACTACACTAGAAATCTCTCCATTTAAAATTCCAATTTTTTTCATGTTCACTGCTCCTTATAGCTTTCATTAATTTCATTTAAGAATGGTATTGACGCTTGTGCCCCTTCTCTTTGAACTACTATAGCTGAAACTTTATTTGCAAATTTAACTGCTTCTACAAGAGTTTTAGTATTCAAATTTGATTTTGTTAATTTAGTAGTTATTGCCCCAATAAATGAATCTCCAGCTGCAGTACTATCAATAGCATTAACTTTATATGCAGGTATTAACACTGCCTCCTGCTTTGATATCACTGCTGCACCCATATTACCTAAGGTGATAATTACATATTTAACTTTATTATCTAAAAAAATATTTGCAGCTTGTTTTGCACTTTCTAAATCTTGAACATTTACTCCTGTAAGTGTTGTAGCTTCTGTTTCATTCGGAACTATAATATCTGTGTGCGCAAATAACTCTTTAGGAATTTCTTTTGCTGGGGCAGGGTTTAGAATTGTAATAACCCCATTTTCTTTTGCAAATTTAAAAACCTCCATTGTAACTTCGATTGGTGTCTCAAATTGTGCTACTATTATGTCACTACTCGCTATAACTTCTTTGCACTTATCTATTTCTTTTAAATTAAGAGTCATATTTGCACCTGCTACAACTATTATTGAATTATTACCTTTATTATCTACAGTAATTATTGCTGTGCCTGTTGGCTTAACATCATCTTTAAATATGTTATCAACATTTATCCCTTCTTTTTCTAGGGCATTTACTATTTGAAGACCATAAGAATCTTGACCTATTTTACTTATCATGTATACTTCTGCTCCTAGTCTTCGCGATGCAACTGCTTGATTAGCACCTTTGCCGCCATGTGCTAATTTGAAGTTTTCACTAAAAATAGTTTCTCCAATTAGTGGCATTTTATCTATAGAAACCACCATATCCATATTAATACTTCCAAGGATACAAACCTTATTCATAACCTCACCTCTTTTTTAGTTAACCGATTAAGTAATTCGGTTAACTAGATTATAAAACCTTAACAATTAGATGTCAATGGTTCTTAATATATTTTTTGTAAATGTTTTCAAAAAGTTAAAATATATATCTTATAGTATAATGAATTATAAACTTAAACCGAAAGGGGAATCATCAATGTTATATGTCATTAAAACCATTGTTAATCTCATTTTGCCTCCAGGCTGTCTAATTATTTTTTTACTTATATATATTATTCATTTTTATAAAAGGAACAAAAAATTACCTAAACTATTTATTGTTATAACAATTCTTTTTTATATAATATCAATACCTCTAACATCTGATTTCTTAATTCATTCATTAGAATATAAATATCTACCGCCAAATAAATTGAGTGGTGATGTTGTCGTTGTACTCGGTGGTGGTGCTACATTAAGCTCTCCTGATTTTAGCGGCGAGGGTAATCTCTCCGGTTCTGCTGCAAATCGATTGCTCACAGGTGCCCGAATAAATAAAAAAATAGGCCTACCAATAATATTTTCAGGTGGCCAAGTATTTAAAACTACTGGAAATGAATCTGAAATTGCAAA
>ERZ1463033.20-NODE-20-length-29650-cov-9.732117_pt1 | contig 29650 bp, 28 predicted proteins | sample MGYA00564481_ERZ1463033 | MGnify/ENA primary metagenome ERZ1463033 (study PRJEB39244, sample SAMEA3635150) | Helicobacter pylori | study: EMG produced TPA metagenomics assembly of PRJEB11511 data set (Assembly of a 5300-year-old Helicobacter pylori...
AAAAATAAGAGAGGGTGGGTTTTATGCAATTTTCTTCATTGGTATTAATGGAAGTAGATAAAGAAACTAATCAATTTGTTCGTGAGATTGGAAGTTATGAAACATCGCAGGGCGCAGAGTTTGTAACAAAATTAAATTACTGCGGAGATTTAATTAATTTAACTTTTGATACGCATGATGATGTGGAAGAATGGCAATTTTCAGCAATTTATGATTGCTTTAACGAAGATGTATTTAGGTCTAAAGGATATATTATTGAGCCTATAGATGATGAGTATAACCCAACATGGCTAGTTAAGTTCAAATATTCTGATGAGCATATGGTGGTTCGTGAATCATTAATTGAAATATGTGAGCTAATAAAGCAAGAACTTAGAGAAGTTTTTATAAGGATCAAAGGAAAAGAAGAAGAATATAAATAGCGTCATCGCTAGCTTTACGATGATTCTCCAAAATAACTTAGATACTTAAGCTGAAAGTTTAATAATCCCTTGTGGATCTGTATTTCCACAAGGGATGATTAAAAAACAATTAGAGGTGACCATGAGACTTGAGTTTATTAGTAGGGTAAATGTAAATGAAATATTAGGCAAAAACATAGTAACTAATGATGGAAGTATACTTTTAAGATCTGGAGTTAAATTGACAAAAGGATATATTGTTAAACTTAAAAAATTAGGCGTTTTTTATATTTATGTAGAAGATTCAAGGCTAGATGATGTACCGGTAGAAGATGAGAGGTTATGCAGGTTAAAAGAATTAACTATGAAAAATATGTCTACCATAATGAAAAATGTAACTGATGGGGATACACTTGGAACTAAAAATTCCTTATCGGTTGTGGAAGACTTAGTTAATTATATTATTGAGATGGGCGATGTTAATAAAGGTTTGTACGATATTCAAACATTTGATAATTATACCTATCTTCACTCTATAGATACTGGAATTATGGCAATTTTTCTTGGTATTACAATGAATCTTTCGCAAGGTGAATTGAAAGAATTAAGCATCGGTGCAATTCTTCATGATATTGGTAAGACTAAAATAAACAAAAATATTATAACGAAACCTGGTAAACTAACAAAGGAAGAGTTTGAAGAAGTAAAAAATCATCCTATATACGGGAAAGAAATTTTGATGCAAAATTTTAGTATGACAAATAGGATCTTAAAAGCAGTGGAGCACCACCATGAGAGAGTTGATGGCAAGGGATATCCTTATGGACTTACTAAAAATCAAATTTCTAAATTTGCAAAGATAATTGGCATTTGTGACGTTTATGATTCTGTAAGTAATGATAGATGTTATAGAAAAAAATTTAACCCTAGTGATGCTTATGAGCTAATACTTGCAGGTGCTGGAAATGCATTTGATGAGGAAGTAGTAAAAGATTTTAAAAAAACTTTTTCAGTGTTTCCATTAGGAGTTTGTTTAAAGTTATCAAATGGTGTTGAAGGATATGTAATTAAGCAAAATAAAAATTTCCCGGATAGGCCTATATTAAGGGTACTATATGAGAGTGAGACACGGCTACCTATTAAATTTTATGAAATAGATTTGCTTAAGCATCATAATGTTATTGTGGAATCAATAATGTAAAAATATCTATTTGATTAGGAGAATAATATGTTAGAAAAAAATATAAAAATCATTATAAATGGTATGACAACGCAGCATGGATATTTATTAGAAGATATAACAAGTAAAAATAATAATTCAAAGCTATGGACGGTGAGCAAGAATATAAGCGGTTTTGATTACCGAATAATATTTACGACTCCTAGAAGTTTAAATCAATTAACACAATATGATATTCCAGCAGATAAGAACAATATATATATACTGTTATCTGAGGGTGAATTAAGTAGCGATGAATCTGGTAAAATCCTCGAAATAAATAATTTATTACAAGAACCATTAATAAAGGTTAATGTATCAGAAAAAAAAGTAAATTATTCTCAAAATGTAAAGTTAGAGGTAGTGAATGACTTAGTTTCAATTATGAATAATAACAATTTGCACAGTAGGGCAGAGAAAATAAATTTACAAGACAAACCTTGGATAACCATAATAATTATAGCTATAAATGTTATAATGTATGGTATTACTGCATACCTGAGTTATATGGCAAATGGTAACATATTAAATAGTGATACTAATGTTCTAGTTTTACTTGGTGCAAAGGTTAATGATTTAATAAATCAAGGTCAGTATTATAGGCTTGTTACTTGTATGTTTTTGCATGGTGGGATTGTACATGTAGCGGTTAATATGTATTCACTTTATGCTATAGGTCCTATGGTTGAGAGTGTTTACGGAAAAATAAAATATCTTGCTATTTATTTTATTTCTGGAATATGTGCATCTATATTTAGTTATATATTTTCAACAAGTGTTTCAATTGGTGCCTCCGGTGCAATCTTTGGATTACTTGGAGCAGTGCTTATATTTGCAATTACATCTAAAGAAAAGACTGGAAGTGCTTTTATAAAAAATATTTTATCCGTTATATTTATAAATATATTTATAGGAGCTACAATGCCGGGTATTGATAATTTTGCTCATATGGGTGGACTTATTGGAGGAATGCTTGTAGCATTTCTTGTGAATTATAGAACTAAAGAGTAAGAAGATGAATTTCTCCTGCGTGTCACCAAATAAGAGGTTGAAACGTGAAATTCCATTAAGAAATTCTAATCTTTTGTAATTATAAAATCCCCTTCCTCTGGGTCGTTCTTTGGGGGGCATAACAATTATTAATTGTTATGTCGCTCACATTCGGCGTGCAACGCCGGTTCGCTAGCCTTCCTTCCAGTCAGGCTTACGAGAATTTTATAATTACAAAAGAAGAATTTTAAATGGAATTTCAATGTTTCTGCACTTCTTATTTGGTACCATTTCCGGAGAAATTCATACTGATATTGTTTCAGCATTGGTTGTGCAACGCCGGTTCGCTAGCCTGACTTTTAGTCAGGATAACGAGAGCCTTATATTTGTCAAAGAAGAATTTTGAAATTTAATCGGCACATTCAAATTAATAACAAGCATGTTTTAGCTTGTCATACACTTGAATGTGCCTTGAATTTTGTGATATTTTATGCGATTACATGTATGTTTTCGTCTTCGATTTTAACGGTATTATCAATAATACTTATTAAATCTTCATGATCTATAGTTTCTTTTTTAATTAATAAACTGGTAATAGATTTCAAAGATTCTTTTTCAGCTGTTAAGATGTTTATAACTTCATCATATAACTGCGAAATTAAATTTTTACATTCTGAGAATACATCGTCTTGATTTGTAAAGCCTGATTCTTTTAATTTAGCCATTGTAAGTAGACCTAAGGATTCACCCATTCCGTATTCTGTTATCATGTTTGTTATAAGTTGAGTACTCCTCTGTAAATCGCTATATGCACCAGTGGTTACATGGTCCCTACCAAAAATAATCTCTTCAGCAGCCCTGCCACCGAGTAGTACCATTATTTTTTTCTTTATATAATCTTTGTTTTGATATAGTTTATCTTCGGGAATACTTAAAGTATAACCGCCAGCACCTTTGGTAGTTGGAATTATAGTTACTTTAGATACCTTGTCTTTTGGTAACATCTTAAGTGAAATTAAAGCATGTCCAGCTTCATGGAATGCAGTTATTTTTCTATCATCCTCTTTAATATAATCTCTATCAACTTTTTCATAACCTGCTAGCATTATTGAATAAGCTTTATCTAAATGTTCATTTTCAATGAATGTAGAATTGTCTTTACAAGCAATGATGGCTGCTTCATTAGCTAGATTTTCTAGCTTTGCACCTGAAAAATATGAAGTTTTATGTGCCCATTCGCTGTAGTCTATATCCTTAATAGGTTTGTTTTTTAGGTGAAGTTTTAAAATCTTTTCTCTTGCAGATACATCAGGAAGAGTTACTTCAATATGTCTATCAAAACGACCAGGACGAAGTAGTGCTTCGTCAAGCATATCAAGCCTGTTAGTTGCTGCAATTATAATTATGCCCTCTGACTCATTAAAACCAGACATTTCAGTTAGTAGAGCGTTAAGTGTCTGATCTTTCTCATCAGAACCACCACCAGTTCCATTATCTCTTTTTTTGCCAATAGCATCAATCTCATCAATAAAGATAACTGCTCTTCCATGACTTCTTGCTTTCTTAAATAAGCTTCTGATCCTTCCAGCTCCAACCCCTACATATATCTGTACAAAATCAGAACCAGAAACCGCGTAGAAAGGTACATTTGCCTCTCCAGCTACTGCTTTTGCAAGAAGAGTCTTACCTGTACCTGGATCTCCATATAAAATTACACCTCTTGGCATTCTAGCTCCATAAGCAGAATACTTCTCGGGGTTTTTAAGAAAATCAACTACATCTTGTACACTATCTTTAGCTTCTTCATTACCGGCTACATTTTCAAAGTTAAAACCAATATCCGAAACGGCTGTAACATCAAGGTTGCTAGCCGAGAACATTCCTTTTGCTTTTCTCTTTGTAGTCTTAAAACTCATAAATCCAAGTACTATAAGGGAAATTACAAAACCTGATATTGAAGCTATTTCTCCGGGATTAGTTAAAGCTTGCTCAGAAACATTTATACCATCCTTTAGTAAGCCCTCTTTGAAATTGTTAGTTCTTGGATTATCAGTTTCGTAAATAGTTCCATCTTTAAGTTTAACTTGAATTTTAGGAGAGGTGGTTACATACACGGTGGAAATAGTATTTAGCGAAACATCTTTAAGAAAGTCTGTATATAGCTTATTTGAAGATACTTTAAAGGTATTACTTATAAAAATAAGGAATACTAATGATAAAACTGCAGTGATAATAGGAAGAAAAATATACTTGTTTTTAATTTTATTCATAAAATTGAAGCAAAAACCACTATATTTTTTAAATAGTTGAGGAATCTGCCTCACTCACCATCCTTTCTCATAAGCTAAATTTATTTGTTATACCAATATATCTTTTATTACAGTTTATGAAATAAGTTTTTATGTCGAATTGCGCGTTTATAATATCAACCTGTAAGGGTTATTATAATATTATTCTGAGGCCTTGTCCATCGAACCTAATAGATTATGGAAATGTAAATATTGTAAAAAATGAATAAATAATTTTATCATTTATTGTATACTTTATTTATGATAGAATTAGAAGGGTATTACATAATGCCTAGAGGCTTAAATTATCGAATAGCTTTTAAAAAGGAGAACATAAAGAATGGGTAAAAAAGTTTATGCTATAAAGGAAGGATTTAATTCTAATACTAATGAAAAAATAGAGAATATAATAGTTGCTACTTGGTCAGAGTGCTTAAAATATGTAAAAGGAGTAAAAGGTGCTAAATATAAGAGCTTTGAGGATAAAAATGAAGCTGAAAAGTTTTTAAATGGTGATCCTATTATTTTAGATAAGACAGATAATAATTATCCAAAGGATATCCTTCATATTTATGTGGATGGAAGTTATAATTCACAAACTATGGAGTATTCTTATGGAATGGTAGCAGTTCGGGATGATGTAGTCCTTCATATAGAGAGTGGAAAAGGAAATAGTGATTCTACTAAAAATATAAGACAAATTGCAGGTGAACTAGAAGGGGCAGTAAAAGGATGTCAGTATGCGCAAAGCATGGGAGAAAAGAAAGTAGTAATATTTCATGATTATATAGGGATTTGTTATCATGCTACGGGGTTCTGGGATAGGAAAGAGGAATCATCAAAGCAGTATTATAGGAAAATGCAAGAAATTATGAAGAGTGGACTCGAGGTTATATTTGTTAAGGTAGATAGTCATACTGGAGATTTGTTTAATGAACTTGTTGACGAGAAATGTAAGGAGTGCCTCGGAATAAAATCAGATAAGGTTGTGGAAAAGTGGCTAGCATGTAACACTATAAATGTAGCAAACGAGGTGGTAAAGGACGAAATTCGCTTAATAGCACCAAAGGGAGAGGTTAATATAATTGTTAAAGAGCCTAATACTATTAAGGGTTCAGGTATTAAACAAAAATGCAATGAAAAGCAAAACAAAACATATTCATTTAGTGAGATTATCCATGAGTATGCAATTAACAAAAGGGAAATAGAGAGTTTGATTTCAAACCTAAGTAGTGATGAAAAAACAAACTTTATTATTTATCTATTAAAAACGAATAATATAAAGTAATATAAATTATTGAGGTGATACATTGGAAAATTTCGAAAATTTAAGTATTGAGCAGCGTTATAAGATTATCTTCGATCAAAACCAGAAGCTTAGAAAGCGAAATCAGAAGATAGAGGAGCAAAACACTCAGTTACTTAGTATTATTGAAAATTTATCTGAGGGAGTAATGTTTGCTAATAATAAGGGCGATTTTATAATGGTAAATTCGGAAGCAAGGAGACTTATTTATAAATCAGACATAGGAATTAATATAGCTGATGCTTTTAAGAATATTGAAGTTTTCGATATTCTAGGTAACCAGGTGCCTTATAAAGATTTTCCATCAGTTAGAGCATTAAGAGGTGAAAAATCAAAGAACGTTAAGATTTTTGTATGCCACCCTAATAAAGAATACTTTGCAGAAATTAGTTCAACTCCTATTTATAATGCAAATGGTGATTTAACTATAATAGTATCTTGTTTTCACGATATTACAGAAACAATAAACCAATCAATAGAAATAGAGCAGCAGAAAAAGGAATTAGAGGCAATCATAGAAAATATAGCTGATTCTATAGCTATTTTCGATGATAAAGGAAAATACATATTAGTAAATAAAACATCAAGGGAATTGTTTCTATCTTCTTATAATAGTTTGGACAATATAAGTGAGGGGTATAATACTTCTGAGTTTTATGATACTTGTGGAAAGAAAATTGATGACGAAAATATTCCAGCACATAGAGTTATGAGGGGCGAAGAATTTAAAAATATGAGAATGATAGTTAAGTCCCCAAGTAAAACATTACAAATAGATGTTAATGGTACACCTATTTATGATAGCAATGGGAAATTTATCTTAGGAGTTCTTTGTAGTAGAGATATGACAGATTATTTTAAGCATGAGGAAATTACAAGAGGCCGTTATGAATTCTTAAATAGAATGGTAAATACTTTTGATTTACCTGTAGTTCGATTATCATATCAAGATTTTAAAATTGTGGATATTAATAGAAAAGCTTTTGGTATTATTGAATCGATTAAGCCAAGGATTAAATCAATTAATCAAATAAAGGGTTATAAAATAGAAGATTTGTTTGAAAACTTTAAAAATAGTGAATACTATAAGTGTTTAGATGAAGTTTTGAAGGACAAGAAGATTAAGTATTTAAATAAAAAAGCCTTAAACTTAAATGGAAATCAAGTATATTGGAATATTATATTTGAACCAGTATTTGAAGTAAATGGGAAAATACGTGAAATATTAATTCTAATAATAGATGTTACTCCTGAAATTAAATCTAATATAGTTATGGAAAAAGCATTAAAACTACAGGGGGAATTTCTTGTTAATATATCACATGAGCTTAAAACACCATTAAATGTTATATTTGCAACAGCTCAGTTATTTAACATGTATTGTAAGAGTGGCTCTCTTGATGATAAAAAGTGTTCTATTATTAAATATATAGAATCAATTAAGCAAAATTCTTATAGATTATCTAAAATTATTAATAATATAGTTGATTTATCAAAAATAGAAGCAGGGTTTTATAAACTGAATTTATCAAATAATAATATAGTTGAAATTGTAGAAGAAATTGTGGTGTCTTTAACTAATCTGACTGAGAGTAAGGGATTAAACATTGTTTTTGACACGGACCTAGAGGAAAATATTATTGCGTGTGATATAGAAAAAATAGAGAGAATAGTTTTAAATCTTATATCAAATGCTATAAAATTTTCAGATATAGGTGATGAAATATTAGTTTATGTTAAGAATGAAAATAAATTTGTTGAAATATCAGTTAAAGATAACGGAATTGGCATTGAAGAGGAGCATTTGGATATCATATTTGACAGGTTTAGACAGGTAGATAAGTCGTTATCAAGAAATGCAGAGGGCACGGGTATTGGCCTTAGTTTAGTTAAGTCAATTGTTGAAATGCATGGTGGTAGTATATATGTTGAAAGTGAATTTGGGAAGGGAAGCAAATTTACAGTAAGACTTCCCAAGGAGAAGGTACTTAATGAAAATATGCTTTATAGTAGTAATGTGAGAGGTCATGATGAAAATATAAAAATAGAACTGTCAGATGTTTATTCATAAAAACTTTATAGTTTGGCAAAAGTATTATGAATTAAATTTTTATTTTTACTATTAGATTTATTTATTAATTTTCAAAAAAGTACATTAATCAATTAAAAAATGCACATCCTATAAAGAATAAATAAATAAATAAATAAAGAAGGGGTGTGTAATTTATGCAAAATAAATTTATATCAACAATTACAGCAGGTGCGATAATTGGCGTAGCTGCAGGTATGATGTTAATTCCTAATATGGACAGAAACACAAGAAGAAGAGCTAAAAAAACAGGTAAAATGGTAATGAATATGGCAGGAGACATGTATGATAACATCAAGGATCATATTTTATAATTATGGTTTAAAAGGCTTCAAACTATGTTAATAAACACATGGTTTGGAGTTTTTAATTTTTTTTAGCATAAATTCAATATCTATTCATATATTTACAATATTATAGGTGAACTATGTTATAATTGAATTAAATTGTCGATTTGTATAAATTAATACTATTATATTACCATGTTGTAAAGGAAGAGTGATTATGGAAATATTATCTATGGGAGAAAAGATAAAGAGGAAAAGAAAAGAGCTTAACATGACATTAAAAGACCTTGCGGGTAGTAGAATAACTCCAGGTCAAATTAGTTTAGTAGAATCTGGTAAATCCAATCCAAGTATGGATTTATTAGAATATTTGGCAAATGATTTAAATACAACTGTTGAATATCTAATGGAGTCGGAGGAAACACAAGCTGAAAAAATATGCTTGTTCTACCAAAATATTGCTGAGGCTCAAATTCTGAATAGTGATTTGTTGCAGGCAGAGCAAAATATCGATAAATCTATATATTATTGTGAAAAATATAAATTAGAATATCAAGGAGCTAGGAATTTATCTTTAAGAGGCGATATATATATGGAGCAGCAAGACATTGCGTCAGCTCAACAGTTTTTTCTTTCTGCAAATATAATCTTTATTAAAAACAATTCTTATGAAGAAATAATTGAAACTTTATTAAAACTTGGGAAAATAACCCTTAAGATGATGGGATATCAATCAGCCTCTAGTTATTTTAAGCAAGCTGAAAAAGTTTTTATAGACAATCAAATGGGAAATGATTTTTTACTAGGCGAAATATATTATTATATAGGTTATACTTATTTTAAATTAGAAAACATTGAAAATGCTATAAAATATTCATATTTAGCTAAGGAAAAATTCAATCAAATAAATAGTAAAAATGAATATGCTAATTCACTCCTATTACTCGCGGATGGATATAATAAAAAAGGTGATATTAAAAATGCTATAAAATACTCGAAGGTTACTTTGAAAGTATTTAAAGAAATTAATAATTTGACTTATGTATCGGAGATAGAAAATAATTTAGGAAGATTGTTTTATGAATTTGAAAATATGGAAGAATCATTTATACACCTAAATAAGGCTAAGGAAATTAGACAAAACACTAAGGATTTAAAATTAATAGACACCTTAGCTAATATTTGTGAAAATTATATTAAGCTTAAGTCTGTAAGTAAAGCTAAAGAAGCGTTAAAACATATACTAGATTATATAGAAGATGGTAATAATAAAGCACTATTTCAGTATTACTTATTAAAATATAGAGTCGATTTATTAGAAGATAATAAGAATGAAGCTGAAAACACATTACTTCAAGCACTAAGATTTGTAAAAGAGCAAGATAAACTAAAGGAAGCGGCTGAAATATCTATAATGATTGGGAAGTTTTATGTTGATGGTGGCAGAAGTATAGATGCGGCTAAATATTTAAATGAAGGTGTAGAGTTGTTTAAAAAATTAGGAGTAATAAAGTAAACAATTTATGGACAATTTTACAAATTAATTATACGATTTATGGATAGGTGATGACAATGAAAATATTATCAACTGGAGAAAAAATAAAGAGAAGTAGAATATATAAAGGATATACATTAAAAGAGATATGTGATGACAAAATATCAGTATCTAAAATGAGCTGTATAGAAAATAATAAAGTTATAGCAGAGCCTTGGGTATTAGAATTAATCAGTAAGGAATTAGACATAGATCTCGGATATCTAAATGAGAATGTGTTTGAGCAAGTTAAGGAAAATATTGAAATATTAAAAGCGAATGTAAAAAATGAGGATAATATAGCTATTAAGGATGAGGATTACAAAACTAATGTATCCTATAATTTGGAGGTAGCTGAAAAATATAATTATTATGATTTAGCTATTGAATTAATGCATATGTTATTTAATTTTTACTTAGATAAAAAAGATTTTGAGAACACTCAAGCAGTTACTTCAAAGTATTATGATTTGTATTTAAAAACATCTATAGAGGATAATAAATTAACTTATTATATAGATATGGCAAGACATCTATATATAAAAGAAGATTTTCTTCAAGCATCGAGTTATTATCGTAATGTTAGAAAGGGACTTTATAGTAGTGAGATTTTGAATTACAAAAAAATAATAATAGTAACGTATAATGAGGCTGCTTGTAATATTAAGCTGGAAAATTATGAACGTGCTTTTAAAGTAGGAAAAGGGCTACTAGATTTGGTTAAACATGTTGATACAGATCTTCGTGCGGCCCAGATATATCATATGTTAGCTATTTTATCTATAAGAATGAAAAATGGTGACTTTCAAAAATATGAGCAAAAGTCTTATGAGTTATATAAAGATAAATCATCTTATAAGGCAATGGCTATTTTGAATTATGGGTCAACCATGTTTGACTGTAATATGAAAGAAAAAGCAATTGAGTATATAAGTCATGGGTTAAGCGTATATCCTAGAGATGATAAGGTAGGATTAGTCGAATTTATGCTTAATTGTGTTGAAGAACTTATTAAAAATGATGTAGTTGAGCTTGCACAGAGTATTTCTGATGAAGTATTAAACTATGCAATTAATTTAGATGATATTAAGTTCATAGAAAAAAGCTATTATTATAAAGCTATTATTCTCGATAGACAGGGGAGTTCATCTAGTGCAGAGATGTACATGAATTTATCTTTAGATTCACTATTAAAGTTTGGAAATAAGAAAGATATATATGCTCGTTATTTAGAAATGGGGAGTATGTACCATAAACTATCTAATGTGGCTGATTCTATAAAATATTTTAGTTTGGCATTGCAATTAGAGAAAAAGATGTAAATTTGGGGTTTATCCAAATTTACATCTTTTTTTTAGTAACTACTCTGCATAATGTACCCTATGAATTTCTCCTGCGTATCAACCAAATAAGAGTTTGAAACGTGAAATTCCATTAAGAAATTCTAATCTTTTGGAAATAAAAATTCTCTATTCGTTCACATTCGGCGTGCGCCGGTTCACTAGACTGCCTGTGGCAGTCTTACGAGAATTTTTATTTGCAAAAGAAGAATTTTAAATGAAATTTCAATGTTTCGGCTCTTCTTATTTGGTACACTTGCGGAGAATTTCATACCGGTATTCTTTTAGCTCTCTTATACCTTCACATAAGTTATGATGTTTGAGTTGTAACTCAATAGTTATTAGAAATATTTATACCGATATTTATTTCGCAGTTTCCCTATTTATTATAAATTCCTTAGCTTTAATTTCTAGAGTATCATCTAAAGAAGTTAAAGCTACTTCATCATATTTATTGTTTAATGCAAGTGAAAGCAGTCTGTCTGCAAGTTCGGGATTTTTAGATAATAAAGAGCCATGGAAGTAAGTACAGAAGGTGTTTTTATATACGCAACCCTCGTAACCGTCTTCTCCATTATTGCCATATCCAACTTCAACTTTGCCAAGGGGTAATAAATCGTTGATATAGGTTCTTCCAGAATGATTTTCAAAGCCTACATAAGTTTCATCAAACGTTTCATTATGAATTACTGTGTTGCCTATAAAACGTTTTTCACCGCTTTGTGTGTAAATATCCAAAATACCAAGACCTTCAACTTGCTCACCACTTGGTGTTGTATAATATTTCCCAAGCAATTGGTATCCGCCGCAAATGGCTAAAAATACTTTACCACTTTCTATATATTCTTCCATTGATGCTTTTTTTAGGGTTATTAGATCTGGAGAAACTATAGTTTGTTCGTAATCTTGGCCGCCTCCAAAAAAAACAATATCGTAATCTTCTGCTTTAAAAATATCGCCCATAGATATATTAACAATGTTTACTTCAATTCCTCGAAGCTCCGCTCTGTGTTTTAGTATTAAAATATTTCCTACATCCCCATAGACATTTAATAAATCAGGATATAGATGACAAATGTTAATTTCCATATTATTCACCTTCTGAATTAGATTTTTTACCATATTTTATTTATGTAACCTTTAGTATGTAAAAACTTTCTTAAATTTATCATTGCGGTATAGGTTGCGAGTACATATACTATTTCGCCATTGCAAGATTTAATTTCTTTAAGTAAGGTTTCTTCGTCAGTACAAAGTAGGAAAGAATCTGATGAAAAACCAGCTACTTTAAGTCTTATTGCCATATCGTACAGACGTATTCCTGAGATCATAACTTTGTTAACATCAAGACTGGTAAGGCGCTCAAAATTCACATCCCAAATCCAAGAGACATCTTTACCGTCTGCATAATTATCATTTAACATGAGAGATAAGTTTATTGTGCGTTTGTCAAGATTAATAGTGTTTACAGCTTCGTCATAACCAGCAGGATTTTTAACCAATATTATTTTAACTTCGGTGCCATCAATATTTAGAGTTTCTTGTCTACCAAAGCTACTAGCTACGGTTTTAAGAGAATGCTCTATAACGCTATCGGAAGTTTCAAGAACCTTTGCTACGGAGTAGGCACAAAGAGCATTATAAATATTATACGTACCTGGTTGGTTTATGTAATATTCTTTATCATTAATAGAAACCGAGGAACCACTGGTATTTAAATCAATAACTTTATCTACGAAGTAGGTAAGCTCTGGCCTTTTATATCCACATCCAGGGCAATAGAAATCTCCAAGATGATTGTAGGTTATAAAATTATAACTGTAGGGAGATTTGCAGATTGTGCAAAACTTAGCATCTGCATTGATATCTACAATTTTATTTTCATTAACTTTTGTTCCAAAACCATAGTAAATCACATCATTTGTAAGATTTAAGTTTCCAAATAAAGATTCGTCTCCATTAAGGACAAGGGTTGATTCAGGAACTTTCTCGATTCCGACAAGTATTTTTTTAAGAGTTGTATATACTTCCCCATATCTGTCCATTTGATCCCGAAAAAGGTTTGTTATAGTAATTACTTTTGGAGTTATATACTGCGTTACAAATTTAAGATTAGCCTCATCTACTTCTATAACAGCAATTTTTTTCTCGGTGGACTTTTTAAAGGAATAATTTGAAATAAAGCATGCAACAATTCCTGTATACATGTTTGCTCCAGTATTATTAGTAATTACAGGTCTTTTGCTATCTTTTACAATACTATAAATCATGCTCGTTGTTGTGGTTTTACCATTTGTGCCGGTTATAAGTATAACCTCGTAATTATTAGCAATTGTTTTCAAAATATTTTTATCAAGTTTTAGAGCGATTTTCCCAGGGAAATTAGTGCCTCCTTGAAATATAGATTTTGATAATGTCATAACAAATTTTGAAACTAATATACTGAGTAATGACTGAATTTTAATTTTGAACACATCCTTTAATTGTACTTATGAATTTAGATTTTATTATTAGCATAAGTTTTATTATACCTTATATTTATGATAATACAATTTTATAACATACTAACATAAATGTCTAACATATTAATCTAACTTATTATTAAATCATGTGGCTTTTTAGGTATGGATTTGTTAGAATATAACGGTAGCACAAAAAACATTAGATTTAAGTACTGGGGGTATCATACTATTTTACTTAGCAAAGGATATATTTATTCGATTTTTTCAGCTGTATTATTCGGGAGTGCGGGGCTATTTGTAAAGTTAGCTTCTGGTCTTGGAATTGAGGCTATAAGTTTACTCACACTTCAGTACATTATAGCTGTTCCATTAATGTTTGTAATCATGTATATTTTTAATAAAAAGTCATTTAAGGTAACAAAAAAGCAATTATTAAGACTCGCGATACTTGGAATTGTTGGAAATACATTTATGACAGTATTTTATTATACAGCCTATAACTATTTACCTATTCAAATGGTGGCTATATTACTATATACATATCCTATAATGGTATTCATATATTCAGCGGTGTTTAAGAAGGGATCAATAAGTTACATAAAAGTTTTTGCTGTGTTTCTGGCATTCTTTGGTTGCCTTTTAACTCTTGATATTTTATCAAGTCGACCTAAATATTCACTTATTGGAGTAATATTTGCTTTAATATGTGCAATGTTTTATGCCTTTATGAATATTTATAGTGAAGAGAAATTACAGGGAATTGGTCCGTTAACTATTAATGCCTATTCAACACTTTTTTCACTAATAAGCCTTATGATATACAAATTCCCTCTATTTGTTTTTAGGGGTGATGTAACTAAAAACCTTTTAATATATACAACTATACTTGCCATATTTTGTGAGATTATTCCTTTAACACTACTATATGCAGCTATAAAATATATAGGATCGCTTAAGGTATCTATAATAGGAAATCTAGAAATACCAACTGCTATGATTTTATCGTTTTTTATACTACATGAGCATATAACACTTATGCAGATAGTTGGTACTGTTTTAGTAATATGTGCAATATATATGATAAGAACAAAGGGGACAAGCACGGAGAAGTTATGAAAAAGAATATTAATAAAAATTTAATTGTATTTAATTTGTTAATATATTATGATTAAAAATTACAAATTATTTTTAGAAGGGAGCAAACAATAGATGGATTTAAACATTATATTGGTTTTAAAAGCTATAATAATAGCTGTAGTTGAAGGAATAACAGAATTTATTCCTATTTCCTCCACGGGGCATATGATCATTGTGGGAAATGTTATAAATTTTAAAGGCACGTTTGCAAATAGTTTTGAGGTAGTAATTCAATTAGGAGCGATTCTTGCTATTATGGTTTTATATTGGAGTAAAATATGGAACTCGATTGTGGGATTTTTTAAACTTAAGCCATCAGGAATTAAATTTTGGACTAATATTATTGTCGCATTTATACCGGCTGCAGTTTTTGGGTTTCTTCTAAATGATAAAATAGACGAATATCTTTTTAATCCAGGTACCGTGGCTATAGGACTTATAGTTGGCGGAATTCTAATGATTATTATAGAGAATAAATTCAGAAATAAGCATACAACAAAAAGTGTAGAGAAAATAAGTATTAAACAATCATTTAGAATAGGATGTTTCCAATGCTTGGCACTTTGGCCAGGAATGTCGAGATCAGCATCTACTATAATGGGAGGTTGGATTTGTGGCGTTTCTACAATTGCTGCAACTGAGTTTTCATTTTTTCTTGCAATACCAACTATGGTAGGAGCAACAGCACTTACTTTATATAAAACTGGTATGAATTTTAGTAGTGGAGAAATTATTACTTTGGTTATTGGTTTTATAGTTGCATTTTTGGTTGCACTTCTTGTAGTTGAAAGATTTGTTGCTTATTTAAAGACAAAACCTATGAAGGTTTTTGCTGTTTATAGAATAGTTGTTGGTATAGTATTGTTATGTTTAATTAAATTTACTATTTTAATTTAGAAGGGCAGTTCAAAAAAATAAAAAAGATGCAACATATGAAGTTCTCCTGCATAGCACCAAATAAGAGTTTGAAATGTGAAATTCCATTAAGAAATTCTAATCTTTTGCAAATATAAAATTCTTTATCGCTCTCATTGGGCGTGCGACGCCCGTTCGCTAGCCTTCCTTCCAGTCAGGCTCACAAGAATTTTATAAGTGAAAAAGAAGAATTTTAAATGGAATTTCAATGTTTTTGCTCTTCTTATTTGGTGCTATTTCCGGAGAAATTCATACTGTTATTCATTCACATTATAATCATCATAATTCAATATAATTCAATTCTAATAAATTCTGAAAGTTTCTTATTCTATAATTATATTTTATTTAATTATATAGTATATCAATACAATTATTAAAATATTTACACTATGACGCACTACAAGAAAAAGAAAGTGCTAAATCTCAATAAATTGTTATGTTTAATTTCCAGTAAGTTTCTTTATATTTGTCCCATCACTTATAAGTACAATAGTTTTATCTAGGTCAGTTCTATAGATGATTGTGTTTAGTATTTTGAGTCTATCTAAGGTTTCTTTATTTGGATGACCATAATCATTGTCTATGCCACAGCTTATTATGGCAATCTTTGGAGAGACTTTATTTAAAAATTCTTGTGAAGAAGATGTTTTACTACCGTGATGTGCAACTTTAAGTACCTGAGCCGATATATCATAACCATTAGCCATTATCTCATCCTCAGCCTGGGTTTCTATATCACCTGTAAATAAATAAGTTGAATTTTTGTAAGTTATTTTTAGAGTGCAAGAGTAATTATTTAGATTATCGTAGGTGGTTTTATTTGGGGATAACATAACACAGGTGGTATTAGGTCCTAAATTTAAAGATATATTAGGCGTAGCTATTTTTATTTTTAGATTTTTAGCCCGAAGAGCGTCGATCATATCATTAAATGTTTGAGTTGAAGTTATTGCTTTGGGTGCGTAAAATTCGCCAACTTCAAAGTTTTTAATAACACTAGCCATTCCGCCTATATGATCTTCATGGGGATGGGTTACAACTATATAATCTAGTTTTGTGATATTGTTTTTTTTCAAATATCTAATTAATTTTTGTTTTGAATCACTTGTGCCACTATCAATTAGTAAATTTTTATTATTCACTTGAATAAGTGCGCAATCACCTTGGCCTACGTCAATAAAATGAGTTACCATATTGTTTTCTAAATCTAAGCTAGTTTTTATAGTAGAGTTGTAGCTTATAGTTATACATACAATTACAAAAATAAGTGAGACACAAATTAGTGCATATTTTAACCAAGTTTTTTTGGGCATAAAGGTAATCTCCTATATAATATTTATTTACATAAATGATGTTGCCCAAATGTATAAATAAATATCAATATTTACGAGAAATTTGAAATAAAACTTATTAACTAGTATAATTATATGTGTAATTAAATTAAATTAAAGAATGAAAGGAACAGATATATGAGAACTATATATTTTTATATACTTATTATTACTAATTTGATTTGGATAAACTTTAAGAAACCCAAGTTAAACAGAATCAAAAGGCAAAAATCTATAAAAGAAGCAGAAGTATATCTATTTAAGGTGGCTACGAATTGGGCTAACTTTGTACTAAAGGTCGCAAATTTGAATTTGACAGTTAGTGGAAGAGAAAATATACCAAAGGAGGCTTGCCTTTTTGTTGGAAATCACCAAAGTGATCTTGATATACCAGTAATATTGTCTAATATGAATAATATTACGGGAGCTGTTGCTAAAAAAAGTATGATTAAGATACCAATAATGAGTTATTGGATGAAACAAATACATTGTGTGTTTATGGATAGAGAAAATCCAAGACAGGCGCTTAAGGATATTGCACAAGGTGTTGAATATTTAAAAAATGGATATTCCATGCTCATTTTTCCAGAGGGAACTAGAAGTAGGAGTAACACTATGGGCGAATTTAAGAAAGGCAGTATGAGGCTTGCAATAAAAGCAGGAGTCCCTATTGTTCCTATAACATTGTATGATACCTATACGGCCTTGGAAGGTAATAATGGCAAAATTAAAAGAGCAAATGCTAAGCTTATCTTTGGTAAACCTATATATCTTGACGGAATGACTAAGGAAGAAAAAGCAAATATATCGGATGTAGTACAAAACATAATTCAAAACAATTTGAACAAGGAAAACGAGAAAAAAATTGGTTAATCATCTCCTTTGGAGCTGTTAAACCATCTCTTTCAGAGCTGTGAGTCATCTCCTGCGCAGCTCTTTCTTTTAATTTATATTATAATTAATCATACCTTTTTGTTATTAGATCTTCAATTATAGATATTTTTTCTTGTAGTAAGGTATTTTCATTTTCAAAATTTGATATGTTTTTTTCAACTTCTTTATTTTTAATATTTACAGTGTTTATTGCTCCTTGTAATCTTTTGTTTGTATCAGTTTTTTCTTTTAGAATTGGTTTGTAAGTTTTATTTATAGTAAAATTTTTATCGATTAAGAAGTATGTTTTATTACAAAATGATGTAAAATATAATTTACTATTTTTACGTATGTATTCTAATAGGGAAATAATCAAGTCTATAAATTTATTCATGTATAATCACCTCAACTACATTCTACATAAAGAATACTATGAAAGGCAAGGTAATAATCATGGATAAAGAAAATAATAATCATTACTTAGAGAATGTGAATCGTAAAATAAAGAAGTTAGATGATATAAAAAAACAACATGAACTACAATTAATCGATCAAAGCAAGCTCTTAGAACATAGCAATAGTGTCAGCGAGGGTTTAAAGTTTACAAATAATATGCTAAGTGATCATTATAATAGTTTACTGACACTACTTGAGCAACAAGGAATGATTTTTGAAATGAAGTTTACAAATTACGCTCCTCATCAATGGGAAAATTTGGTTATAGTAAAAAAATCTAATGAATATGAAATTCAATCTAAAGCCGGTGGTTTTATAATGATGTTAAATAATAAGTATTCTAAGATTATACAAGATGTAAATAAAAAACAATCACAAAGTTTAATTGTAATAAGAGTTAGAGATAGGTTTGCTTTGGTACAGTTAAGATTTAATTTGAATATAAAAGAAGTCGAATTTTAAATCCGGCTTCCTTTATATTTTTAATATATTTATTTAGGAATTATTTAACTTCAGTTCTGTCTCTGTCGCTATCTCTGTCTCTTCCGAGGAAAGATAAAGCATATAGGCCACATAAACCTACTATAGCGAAAATAATTCTTGTTAATGCCGAGCCAGTACCGAATAAGCTGGATACTAAGTCAAATCGGAAGAATCCAATTAATCCCCAATTTATAGCTCCTATAATAACTAATACTAGTGCAGTACCATCTAATGCTTTCATTGTAAACATCTCCTCTTTAATAAAGTATTGTGATATTATTGTTTACAATTATTCAAAAATTATTACATTATTAAAAAAAATTATTTTATTTGACCATGTTTCTCATAGTGAGCTATTTCGGTTACAGCATTTGTTTCATCAACGAATACTACTGTAGGTTTAATTATTTTTGCTTCTTCTTCATTTATTTGACAAAAAGTCATAATTATTATTTTATCTCCGGGTTGGACGCATCTTGCGGCAGCTCCATTTATACACATAACTCCACTACCTGCATCCCCTGCAATAACATAAGTCTCAAATCTATTACCATTATCAATGTCTACGATTTGAACTTTTTCATATTCTAGAATATTAGATTTTTCCATTAATGATTTATCTATTGTTATACTTCCTACGTAATTTAATTTAGCCTGCGTGATTACGGCTCTGTGTATTTTAGATTTTAACATAGTTAATATCATATTTAGTCCCTCCTTAATAAATTAAGCTTCATATATAAAATTATCTATTAATCTTGTTTTGCCAATATATATGGCTATGGCAATAAGAATAGGTTTGTTTGCAAAACCTATAGCAGTAAGGGACAAGGCATCTACAATTTCTATATAATCAATCTTTGCTAGTATTTCAGTTTGAATTTGTGCTTTTATAATTTCTTTTAGAATATCTGTTGACCGTTCACCATTTTGCAAGGCTTCTCTGCATTTAGTTAAGCTTTTGTTTAGAATTAAAGCGGCTTCTCTTTCTTTTGATGATAGATAAACATTACGTGAACTTTTTGCAAGTCCATCTTTTTCACGTATAATTGGGCAGCCAATAATTTCTATATCAAAATTTAAGTCTCTAACAATTCTTTTTATTATAGCTAACTGCTGAGCATCTTTTTGTCCAAAATAAGCTTTGTCTGCAGGAATTATGTTAAAGAGTTTTGAAACTACAGTACATACTCCAGCGAAATGATTTGGTCTTTTAGCACCGCAAAGACCTGTTGCAAGTTCTTTAACACTCACACTTGCCTCTATATCCTTATAATACATTTCGGTGGCTTTTGGTGCAAATATTAAATCAGCTCCAGCACCCTCACATACAATTTCATCCTTATGCAGATCCCTTGGGTAAGAATCTAGATCTTCACTAGGACCAAATTGTATTGGATTTACAAAAATACTTACCACAACTTTCTCGTTTTCTTTTGCAGCGCGGCTTATTAAACTTGCATGGCCCTCGTGTAAAGATCCCATAGTAGGAACTAAGGCAATGCTATAACCTTCTTTTTTCCAAACTTTGACTTGATGGCGAACTTCGTTAATAGTTTTTACAGTATTCATTTGCTAGAGGCATTAGTAACATATTGTTATTAATGCCAATTACACTTCCTTTCTTAAATAAATTTAATACAAACTTTTTAAAATTTCATCATCTATTTTAAAACAGTGTTCACTGGATGGAAAAGTTCCTTCGTTTACTTCTTTAATATATGATTTAAATCCAGATCTCATTAGGTCGCCTACATTTGCAAAACTTTTTACAAACTTTGGTTTAAAATCTTCAAACATATTTAGCATGTCTTGATATACTAAAATTTGACCATCACAGCCACCACCAGCACCTATTCCAATAGTTGGTATAGAAACTTCATTTGATATAAGCTCTGCAAGTTTTGCAGGTATACATTCAAGTGTAATAGCAAATGCACCTGCATCTTCTATTTTTTTAGCATCTTCAATAAGTTTCTTAGCGTCTATGCTATTATTTCCTTGGACTTTAAAGCCTCCAAACATATTAACAGATTGAGGAGTTAGTCCAATATGACCCATAACAGGTATTTGAGCAGCAACTATTGCTTTAATTTGAGGACAAACTACAGCTCCACCTTCTAGTTTTATAGCTGATGCTCCAGCTTCTTGTAAAAATCGTCCAGCGTTTTTAATAGCATCATATAAGGATGATTGGTAAGACATAAAAGGCATGTCTCCTACTACAAGTGCATTTTTAGTGCCGCGAACAACAGCTTTAGTATGATGAAGCATATCATCCATAGTGACACTTAAGGTATCTTTATACCCAAGGCAAACCATACCTAATGAATCTCCTACTAAAATACCATTAACGCCACATTCATCAATAATTTTAGCCATTGAATAATCGTAAGCTGTAAGCATTGTTAATTTAGTACCTGCTTTTTTTGCAGACATAAAGGTAGAAACGGAATTTTTCAATTTTTAATCCTCCTACATTTTTAAATATTATTTGAATTAATATTTATAGTTTTTGGTTGTTATATAGAAAAATAAGGGTTGTGTAATATTAAATAGGGTAAATTAAGTATGCGATTGCATCTGAATTGTTTATATTTAAAAGAACACCAGAGGTTAAGTCACTCGCTTAGGAGCTGCAACCACTAGTATGAAATATTTCGAATTGGTAAATTTATAAAAACATCTCAGATAACTGAGAGGATGATACTTTTGAAGCGCAGTCTCATTCATAAAGATATGAGCAGATAATTTAATAATTTAATTTTTTTTATGTTAAACAATAAAGTGCAGTTCGCAATCGATACTACCCAAAAATATTTTAGCATAAATTTATTTTTAATACAAACATAATTATACAAATATAATTATATAAATTAATGCATAAACTATTGATATATTGTAGAAAATGTTTGATAATGTATAATATACATTCATTTATAGAAAAGGTGGGATAAATATGAATATGGCCATGCAAATACTTGGTATGATAGCATTTACAATTGTTGTTTTTATAATATATTATGTTTTAAAAACTTATTTACTTAGTAAAATAAAAGTTAGTAAGTGGGTAGTGCTTGCAATAGCTATAGTATTTTTTATAGCGCCTGTAATACTATGGCCAACTATGCCGATCATTGTATCTAAATATGTAATACCAGGAGTATTTGTCATTTTTGCTTTATGGTTTATGGATTTATCAGGATTTATGAAAAGAAGAAATAGTTCTAGATCAAATTATACGAATACTGGTTATGGAAAAGATAAAAAAAAGGATATAGTTATGAGGCCTAAGGCTAAACCAAACAGAGTTAAGAATAATAAAAAGTAAAAAAAAGAAGTACAAGTTTCTTATGGAAATTTGTACTTCTTTTTTATGATAAAGATTTGACAATGGTTAAAAATCTTAGTAAAATTAAGAAATAATAACATATGATGATTAAGATGGATATATATTCAATAAGGGGCTGAATATAATAATTGGAAAAATGTTGAAAATGAAATAATTAGGTTATGTTTAAGCTAGATATCGTGGTATAAATTTACAATCCTGTAATTATAATAGATGAAACAATTAATGAGGAAATTTTCATATTATCAATATTATTTTAAACATAGCCCAAAATTGTAGGGGGCTAAAATTTATGAAACAAAAAAGAGCAAAAGAAAAAAGAGTAAAAAGAACGTCAATAAAAAAGAAATTTATATTATCAATGAGTGTAACAACGCTAGTGGCTTCATGTGTACTTGCAGGAACTTTTATAACATATTCGTATAAACAAATAAAAACTTCAACGGAGGAACAAAATTCTAGCATTGCACAAAGTTCAGGTCAAAATATAAATACATATTTATCAAAATACGAATCTTCTATTAAGGAAGTAGCAAGTGGAATTGGAACCGTGGATAACGGCAAAGATAAAAATGTTATGATAACAAATATACTTAAGAATGCACAGAATAATGATAAAGCTCTTGTTGATACATATTACATTAGTGCGAAAACAGGATTCATGGACATATTTCCTTGGAATCCTTATCCAGGCGTGGCGCGAGATTTAAAAGCTTTTAAGGATACAAAAGCAAAAGGGGATATAGTATGGTTTGATGTTTACAAGGATAAAGGTGCAACAGGGAAAATGATGATTACCATTACTTATCCTGTAAAACAAAATGGAAAATTCATAGGAGCTGTAGGATATGATATTAGTTTAACATCAATGGGAGATGTTAGGACAACTCTTGAAAAAGGAAATAGTAATAAATTAATTTTCCTTGATAACAAGGGAACACTAATAAGTTCTTCACTATTTACTCAGATGGGTAAAAATATAGCTCCAAGTTTTTCTGGAAAAAGCGATGATAAAGGAATTGAAGATATTGTAGCAAATACAGAAGATTTTAGCAAACAATATCCTTGGGTTGATAAGGTTTATAGTGATAAGAATGGAACAACTAAGGCTACTATTGCTGGCATAACTTACGATGCATCTTATTCAACGATAGAAGGGCTAAATTGGAAGATGATTTCATTAAAGCCTGAATCAGTAGTTACAAGTAAAGTAAGTTATTTAGTTAGGTTAAGTATTATAGTTTTAGTTGTGGCATTGATACTAGTAGTTTTATTAGCTTTTTTAACAAGTGATAAATTGGTAAAAGGTATAAAACATATTAAAGACGTAGTTAATAAAACAGCAAAGGGTGATTTGACAATATTATTAGATATAAACTCAGGTGATGAATTAGAAGATTTATCAAATGATTTTAATGATATGACAAGGAATCTAAACTCTTTAATTTCGGAGTTAAACCAAAAATTTAAAGCAGTACAAGAAACAGCAAGCAGTTTGATTACTATATCAAAACAAAATAGTTTAGCAATTGGAGAGGTAACAAAATCTATAGGAGAGATATCTTCTGGAACACAAGGACAAACCCAACAGATTGAGGATGGAGCGACCGCTATCGTAAGTCTTGGACATGAAATTGAAACAATAAGTGATAAATCAAATTTGATAGAAAACTTATTAAATAAGACTACAAATGATATTGGCAAAGGTAATAATGATGTTAGAACCTTAGAAGGTTCATATGCAAAACTTGAAACGTCCCTCGGAATGGTTTCTGAAATTATTAGCGAATTAAATAAAAAATCAAATAATATAGCAGAAGTTACAAATGTTATAGCGGATATTTCAGAGCAAACTAATCTTTTATCATTAAATGCTTCTATTGAGGCTGCGAGAGCAGGGGAGGCAGGGAAAGGGTTTGCAGTTGTTGCAGAGGAAGTAAAGGAACTTGCTGAAAAATCTAAAGATTCGTCATTAAGTATTAAAGAAATTATAGATAGTATAATAAATGATACAAGTTCAGCAGTTGAATTTATGAATAAAACTAATGGAATTAATCAAATTCAAAAGGAAGCTGTAACAAATATAAATATATCAATGCAAGAGATCACATATTCAATTGATGAGGTATTGTCACAGGTTAAAGAGGAAATTCAAGGGATAAAGAAAACCACTGGAGATAAGGATAATGTGGTTACAATGATAGATGGTATATCAGAAGTTGCACAAGAAACTTCTGCTTCTACAGAGCAGATAGTTGCTTCTATGGAAGAACAATCTGCTTCCTCAGAAGAAGTTAATAACCACGCTAATAATCTTATAGTATTAATTGAAGAACTTGAAGGGAAACTTGAAATGTTCAAATTTGAATAAGTAATAGAGAGAAATCAAGTAGATGTCAAAAGTATAAGAACTAAAATAATAAAGAGTATAAATTTCTTTTAGAAATTTATACTCTTTATTATTTCGATTTTTCAAGTAGACGGCAGAATATTGAAAGTCCCTCAAGTATTTTTGTTTTTTCTTCAGGTAAAGCATTTTGTATAGCATTAATGAATGGTGTATACATTTTGTTCATTGTATTTTTAATATAATTATTTACTTTTTCTGACATGAAAATCCGTGTAAATCGCCCATCACAAGTATCTTGTCTACGAATTACAGTTCCACGAGTTTCTAATCTATCGATAATTCCTGAAACTGTACTATGGGATAAGTTTAATCTTTTACTAAGTTCTTTAAGGCTTAAACCATCTTCTATAACTAATTCTCTCATAACGTTTAGTTGTGGAATTGTAAAACCACCGTTTAAGGTTACTGATTTTGTGAAAGTGTCTGAAGTTTTTTTTATTAAACGAACACTATCTACAATAAACTTTTCTATAAATTCATTATCGTTAATATCCATCATTGTTTCCTCCTGATAACTAATATTAGTACAGTTTTAAATTATAAGTTGCATCACAACCAATAATACAAGGTTGCAATCATCTAGTCAAGGTATGTATTACTACTATAAGACTAGTATTAGCAAATAAGAAATAAAAACCAAATAAGTAATTTCGTGTTGACATTTTAATAATGTGGGAGTAAAATAAGTTGCACGATGACGCGTCGTAACAAGACGTATTTAGATTTAGAGGGTAGGTGTACAAAATGAAGGGTAAATTTAAAGTATTATTAACAGCTGGTTTGGGCCTAGTTCTAGTGGTGGGGGGGTCCATAGGTGCATATTTTTGGTATAATTATACCCACTATTTATCAACGGATAACGTAGAATTAGTCGCTGATTTTATAAAAGTAACACCGCTCACTTCTGGAAAGCTTTTAGAATTCAATGTTAAGGAAGGGGATTATGTAGTTAAGGATCAGCTTATTGGAAGGTTAGATGCTGGCGTCGATAGCGGTGCGGCATCTAATATAAGAGCACCAATTAGTGGAATAGTTGCTTCAAAAAGCGCACTTGTGGGAGAATACGAATCAAGTGCAACATCGCCTACACTTGCTCTAATAATGGATCCTCATCAAATTTATTTAATTGCTAATATCGATGAAACGGATATTGCGAAAGTAAAGATAGGCCAAGCAGTTGATATATCTATAGATCAATTTAAGGGGAAGAAATTTACTGGCAAAGTGAGTTCAATTTCACAAGCATCAAATAATGCTTTTTCAATTCTTCCAGCTCAAACAAGTGGTACATTTACAAAAGTTGTAGAAAGAGTACAAGTAAAAATTCGAATTAATAATTCTGATACTAAATTATTACCAGGTACAAATGCAATTGTAAAAATTCATATAAAGTAAGACTTTAAGTTTAATTAAATGATTGGAAGGTGAATATTATTGAAATTTGAGTTAAAAGATATGATAAATAAGGGACTTAAAAATAAGTTCGTAAAAATAGCAGGTGTTGTAATAGTAGTTTTTGTTGTGGTCGTGATAGTAAAGAATACAGCGTTTAGTAGTAAATTAGCTAGTTCAGCAAAGGCATCTGATCAGAAAACTGCAATTGTAAAAAAAGGAAATATAACAACTCAGGTTGAAGGGGCAGGACCTATATATTTTACTAAAAGCAATAAAATCAATTCAAGAGTTGCTGGCAAAATTACAAAAGTAAACTTTAAAGTTGGAGACAAAGTTAAAGCGGGAGATGTTATATATCAACTTGATGATAAAGATGCTAAGACTTCTGTAGATATTGTGAAGCAAGGGCTTAAACAAAGTGAGGTAACCGGCGATGCGAGTAAAGAAGCTGTTTCAGACTTATCAATCAGTGCGCCATTTAATGGACAGGTAAAAGATATTGCTGTAAATGTTGGTGATACAGTTGCGGCAGGTGGTGTAGTTCTTACGATTACAGATACTTCAAAGCTTAAGGTGCTACTTTCTTTTAATGCAAAAGATGTGGGCCAAATATCAATTGGGCAAGCCGCTAAGGTAAATATAACATCGATGACGCAGGCTGTAGATGGAAATGTATCGTATATAAGCAACCAACCATCATCAACGATTTCAGGTGGACAGATATATACTGTAGAAATTGTAATGAATAATCCAGGTGCTCTACTTGGCGGTATGACTGCTAGTGCAGATGTTAAAACATCTAAGGGAAGCGTAAGTAGCTCGAACACTGCTAGTATGAATTATATAAACAAGCAAGCAGTTATTAGCAAAACTGGGGGGACTGTTCAAGCTATTTCTGTTAAAGAAGATCAAAAAGTTGATTCTGGGGCATCTCTTGTTCAGATGAAAAATGATTCCATTGTGAGAGCTCAAGAAACTACAAATATTGGAATGGAAACCACGCAAGACCAGATAAATTTAGCGACCTCACAGCTAGATTATTATAAAATAACTTCACCTATTAGTGGAGTGTTATCAACTGTGAATTTTCAAGTAGGAGATACTATAAATGCGGGCGTTGAAGTGTCGGAGGTTTTAAACCAAAATAATATGAAATTTGATATACCTGTGGACGAAATTGATATAGCTAAAATAGTTCCAGGGCAACTGGCAAGTATTACAGCAGACTCAATTCCAAATACCTTAAATACACCAGTTAAGGGAGAAGTTGAGACAGTGGCTTCTAAGGGGACATCTTTAAATGGGGTAACCTCATATTTAGTAACCATTAAGGTTAAAAGCAATTTCAATTTGTTTAAGGGTGGAATGAATGCAAATGCTAGCGTTCAAGTAATTAATAAAGCAAATGTTTTATATGTTCCGATAGGAGCTATAACAAATGGCAATGGGAGTAGTTACGTTTTATTAAAAGATAATAAAGGAATACATACAGAGGTGGAACTCGGAGTTAAAAATGATAAATATGTAGAAGTTAAAAGTGGACTAGTTGCAGGGGATCAAGTAATTTTAACACAAACCTATGCTTCGACAGCAAATTAGAAGAGGATTAAAGCAAATAACCTAGTATTTAAAGGAAATATGCAAAGAAGGTAGGTGTAAAAGTGAAGAGTAGACGTAAATTTTTATTATCCTCTGTTGTAGTTGTGCTTATTTTAGCTTTGGCATATATTGGCATACACTATTGGTACGAAAATAGCTATTATATATCAACTGATGATGCTAAAATCACTGGTGACTTTATTAAAGTTACTCCACTTGCAACTGGAAAACTATTAAAATTCAAGGTAAAAGAAGGAGATCTTATATCTAAAGATCAAATTTTAGGATATATAGATGCTAACAGTGCGGCTGCAAATATAAGAGCGCCAATTAGTGGGACAATAGTTAAGGTGGTTTCACATGTAGGTGATTATGTATCAAGAAGCCAATTAACCACATTGGCATTGATTGTTGATACAAATAAAATATATATAAAAGCTAACATTGAGGAAACAAAAATTAATAAAATACATCCGGGCCAGTCAGTTGATGTAACAGTAGATGAATATGTTAATAAAAAATTTATTGGCAAGGTAGAATCAATTGGGCAAGCATCTGAATCTGTTTTTGCAATTACTCAAAGTTCTACTAGTGGAACTTATACGAAAGTTGCAAGAATAATACCTGTAAAAATTGAGTTAAATAAAAATGACGTTAGTTTATTAACAGGTACTAACGCTACTGTAAAAATACACATAAAGTGAGGAGGTGATATAATATGGAAAACAAAGGAAATGATAACTCAAATAGGTGGCTTGTACTGTTTGTAGTAATAATCGGAACTTTTATGTCTGTATTGGATAGCAGTATCGTAAATATCGCTGTACCTACTCTAATGTCTGTGTTTGGCGTGGATTTGGACAAGATAAAATGGGTATTAACTGCATATACTTTAGCACTTGGTGTAGTTATTCCATTTACAGGTTATCTAATGGAGAGATATGATTTTAAACAAATATATATGTTTGCACTTGGAACGTTTTCTGTTGGCTCATTTTTGTGTGGTTTAGCTTGGAGCAATAATACGATGATAATTTTTAGAATTATCCAAGCACTAGGTGGGGGTATGATTATGCCTGTAGGTATGGCTGTCGTTTTCAGTTTGTTCCCACCGAATGAGCGAGGAAAAGCCTTAGGGATTTGGGGGGTAGCTGCTATGGTGGCGCCTGCTATAGGCCCAACACTCGGCGGCTATCTTCTACAAACTACAAGCTGGAGATTACTTTTTTACATAAATGTACCTATAGGGATAGCAGGAGTAATACTCGCTGGTACCATAATGAAAAAAGGACCTAAAAAACCAAAGATAGCTTTTGACTACTTAGGTTTTATTTCGATATCTATCAGCCTTGTAAGTTTATTATATGTATTAGGTGAGGGTACAATAGATTGGTCAAATATAGAAACTCAAATGCTTATAACAATAGGATGCTTAGGTATGGTTTTCTTTGTTATTAATGAACTTACACATGATAATCCATTGTTAGAATTACGAATATTTAAAGAATTAAATTTTTCTATAAGTCAAGGGTTATCAATAATTACTACATTAGCTATGATGGGTGGGATGTATGTATTACCTCTGTTTTTGCAAAATGTACGAGGATTTACAGCAATGGAGACAGGTATGATTATGTTTCCTAGTGCTATAGCATCTGGTATTATGATGCCAATAAGTGGGGCACTTTTTGATAAGTTTGGTGCAAAGGCGTTAACAATTACTGGTCTTATAATCGTAGGCATCGCATCCTACAAAGATCGGAAGAGCGTCGTGTAGGGAAAG
>ERZ1463033.22-NODE-22-length-27691-cov-9.494645_pt1 | contig 27691 bp, 26 predicted proteins | sample MGYA00564481_ERZ1463033 | MGnify/ENA primary metagenome ERZ1463033 (study PRJEB39244, sample SAMEA3635150) | Helicobacter pylori | study: EMG produced TPA metagenomics assembly of PRJEB11511 data set (Assembly of a 5300-year-old Helicobacter pylori...
CTGTAGGGCCGGTAGCACCATTAGCTCCAGCGGCACCATTAGCGCCAGCAGGACCGGTTGGGCCAGTAGCACCATTAGCTCCAGCGGCACCGTTAGCGCCAGCAGGACCTGTAGGGCCGGTAGCACCATTAGCTCCAGCGGCACCATTAGCGCCAGCAGGACCAGTAGGACCAGTGGCTCCATTAGTACCATTAGTACCATTAGTACCAGCAGGGCCAGTGGGACCAGTTGGGCCAGTAGATCCAGTTCGTCCAGTAGGTCCGGTTTCACCAGTAGGACCAGTAGGGCCGGTTGGGCCAGTTCGTCCAGTAGGCCCAGTAGGCCCAGTTGGGCCAGTAGGTCCAGTTGGTCCAACTATACATTTCACACAATCAGGATGGCAAGGATCGCAAGGGTCGCAACATTTGTGTTTGTCACAGCCATCGTGTTTGTCATCAGAATGTTTTTTTTCTTTAATAAAATAGTCATAAGTTTCATCTTCTTTATTTTTACTCAATATAGACACCTTCCTTATTATTAATACTCTATTTATTTAAATGCTTATACTCTATTTATTTAAAATGCTTGTAATTTCTTTTATTTAGAATGCTTGTACTATTTATTTAAAGCTTGTACTTTCTTTATATAGTATGCAGATATCTTGTTTTGTGTTAAACATATATATTAAAAAATATAGATTAGATTATAATCTATATTTTTATATAATATAAGTGAAATAAATATAAATATATTTATAAACTTTCTAAATATATTTTATGATTGTTTAATAACCTTTCATCATTAGGCGCAAGCTTAACTGCAAGCTCTGAAAATTCTATTGCCTTATCTAACATATTTAAATTATAGCATCCTAAAGCTGCCAAATCATAAGGAGTATAGTCCCAAGCATTTGCATCGTTAGCAAAGGTAAATGATTTTTCCTTGATTTTTAATGCCTCAGTTGCATAATAATAAACACTAGACCAATCCGCCTCTCTGTAAGCTAGTAAAGACAGGTCTATATATGGCTCCCTCGATAAAATTGATTCACTTATTGCCTTGTGAAACCATTTTTTACCATTTAGAAATTCTCCCTTTTCACAATATGATTTTCCGATAAATCGCATGGAAGAGGATCTTTCCTCTTCCCAATTTGATGTTGGTAGTGCTAAATACTTTTTTAAGGTTGAAATGCAATCGTCCCAGTTACTTTCAAACATATATTCGCGGCCAAGATAATATAGATTTCTACTACTATTAGGATTTTCTTCTATAGCCAATTTTAATAATGGAAGATTTAAACTTCTGTTTTTTGATACATCTGGATAATGATTGTACACAAGGCCTTTAATATAGACTTCTTTTTCCTCTTTATCACCTATATATTCTAAAATTTCATGTGTTGGATATATCCATTTATATCCGTGTCTTGCATGAATTCTTGACCAGGTATATTGTACGGCTGGTGAGCCATCTGCATTAATGCTCCAATTATACAGATATGAACCTCTTGTGGTTTCTTTTTTCCATGAATTTTCTAGACAATCTCTCCAACCATCCTCTATAACATCATCAAGATCAGAGGATACACAAATATCTATATCGTCTGGAATAAATTTTAAACATTCATTTCTTGAGTAATCAAATCGAAATGGAGTAGCAATAAGAGAATAAACAACAGCACCTCTTTCTTTTAGCTTATTAATTGTATTATCGGTAGAGCCTGTATCTACAACTACAACAATGTCAGCGCTTTCGACATGATCCATCCAACGATCAACAAATTTTTCCTCGTTTTTACAGATTGCATATACACAAATTTTATACTTATTACTCATGTAAAAACCTCCAATTAAATAATTAGGTATAACACATTTCAGTATATGATTATAAATAATTAGCGGTGACATAGTATTGCTCGTAATACATTACTCTTAATATGTTGAGCGTAATCTCAAAAAGAAAAAACAACCAACAATTTGTTGGTTGTTTTTATATTTGAGAATATGTTTATTAAGCATAAACATCAAGTATGTTATTACTAGTAGATTTAGAGGATTTTGTTGAAGTACTTTTCAAAAGGTTTAAACTACTATCGCTAGTCTTTGATGTTTGCTCTGCACTTGATGTTTGATCTGTTTTGCCAGATTGCTTTTGAGCAATTTGTGCTTGAATTTGTTGTATTTTAGCTTCAATAACCGAAGCTTTTGCCGTTTTTGTTTTCTCATCATCCTTGCTTGAACTAATTGCATTTAATTGAGAATTAAGAGACGTTAGTTGTGATTTAAGGGAACTTACATCATTCCCAGAACTACTACTGCTTGTAGTACTTGTTGCAGTTGATGTTGATGAAACTAATGAAATACTCATATTTTCCCTCCGTAATTATATTATGATTTTATTGTGAATATCTTTGTTACATTGCATTTTCAAAAGCACTCTCAAAAGCACCTTCAATTGTTGTTTCTTGATCCTGTGTAATCGTACCCGATGATACTAAACTATCTAATGGATTTGTTATTGTTTTATTAGATTTATTTGAATCTGATTTATTTGTTTTCATAGAATCTTCTAATGCCTTAAGTATTGCATCTTCTTGAGTCTGAGTGATTGTTCCAGAAGATACTAAAGTATCTAAAGTCGATGTAACTGGGTTATTTTGAGATCTAGCTGCACTTATTGTATTTTGACTAGAGCTTATTGTATTCATATTTATATCTCCTTTAATATGCTTGTCTGAATTTATTCCCCTAGTACTATTATCGTAATATTACATGTTTTAGTATAGTCAAATACTGTGGCAATACTGTGGCAAATATAAACGAAAATTAATTTTAAATAACATTCTTGTATACATATGGTAAGATATAAATTGAGGTGAACTAAATTCATGAATAAAAAGCTGATATATATTGCTGATGATGAAATAAATATTTGCAATATTATAAAATCATTTCTTGTTAAAGCTGGTTTTGAAGTAGAAATATTTAAAGATGGGCGTGCCATTCTTGAAGCTTTCAATGAAAGGCAGGCGGACATGCTTATAATAGATATCATGATGCCAGAAATAGATGGTTACTCTCTTTGCTCGCAAATTAGACCTATTAGTTCTGTACCAATAATAATTGTATCTGCAAAAGACACAGAGCCTGATAAGATAGCAGGGCTTACGTTAGGGTGTGACGACTATCTTACCAAACCTTTTAGCCCACTGGAACTTATTGCTAGGGTTAATAGCATTTTTAGAAGAATAAAATTGGATACAAAATATATTAGTGGGAATAGAATTATTAAGATCCATGATGTTATAATAAATCTTGATACTAAACAAGTCGAGATTAAAGGGAAGGTAATAGGCCTTACAGGAATGGAGTTATCTTTGCTTTATTATCTTGCAAATAATAAAAACAGAGCAGTTAGCCGTAGTGAATTATTAGATAAAATTTGGGGCTTTGAAAATGAAGTGGAGACTCGTGCTACTGACGATATGATAAAAAGAATCAGAAAAAAGTTAATAGATGCTGGGTCAATTCTTAAAATAGATACAATATGGGGATTTGGGTTCACCATAAAGGATAAGGAAGGCTATTATGAAGAGGAACACAATAAAATGGAAAATATTTAAATATAACATTATTGTAATTGTTATGCTAATTACATTAACTACTATAATATTTAATGTGGCTGTACGAATGTATTTTAAAAAGGACATTTTGAGACAGCTAAATAAGATTGCATCAGGTACCGAGGATACTGCACTTGAACATGGACCAGATTTTTTTCCAGGACCTGAGCGAATGCCACCTCCAAGGCCAAAAAATGATAATGGCCTTTTTAAATATTATTCAATGATTGACCATTCGCTAAAGGAACCTATAAGTGTATTGAATGCGAATGTTATTCTACTTGATAAAAACAAAAATAGAATTACGCCATTCCAGGAAAACTCATCTGACATTTCGAAGGAAATTATGAGTCAATTTAAAAATGAGGTTAATAAATCTAAAACTTTTAGTTCGGAAAGATATTTAAACCTTAATTTATTGGGAACTAAGTATATAGCAATCATAAAACCCGTATTTAATAAAAATTCTTTTGGACTTGGTTGGATAATTATATATTCAAGCCTTGAAAAAATAAATCAATTACAACTTGGAATTAACTTAATTCTTTTTATTATTCTTATTTTTTCAGCCATTGTAATTGGGATATTCTCTTCTCGTTTATCAAAGAAGATATCAGACCCTTTTTCTTTACTTAACGAGTATATAAGCAACATAGCAGAGAGAAATTTTGGAAGTATTGTTGAAATGCCTATATATGATGAATTAAAAGAATTCGTAGTTAATATAAATATTATGTCAGAAAAACTTGAAGTCTATGATAAAGCTCAAAAAACTTTTCTTCAGAATGCATCACATGAATTTAGAAACCCGCTTATGTCAATTCAAAGCTATGCAGAGGGTATAAAATATGATGTTGTTGATAAAAAAATTGCTGCTGATGTGATTGTTAATGAAAGTAAACGTATGACACATTTGGTAGAAGATTTGTTATATTTATCTCGCCTTGATGCCATAGAAGAACATTATTATTCTAATAGTATAGATATTAATGAATTAATAAGTAGTTGTATTAGACGAATGGAGGTAATTGCAAATAAAAACAATATAGTGATTACTAATAATGTTATAAGGAAAGGTATCATGCTTATTGGTGACGAGGATAAACTCTCTCGTGCGATTGGTAATATAATTAGCAATTGTATAAGATATGCAAATAGAGTTGTAACTGTCACACTAAAAATAGTAAATAACAAGGTTGAAATTATAATAGGCGATGATGGTCCTGGAATTGATAATAAGGAACTTCCTAATATATTTGAAAGGTTTTACAAAGGCAAGAAGGGGAATTTTGGATTAGGATTATCTATTAGTAAAAATATAGTTGAAAAGCACAATGGCAAAATTACTGCTCAAAATTCAGAATTAGGAGCCTTGTTCGTAATTGAATTACCAATATTACAACTTGAAATAAATTACATTATTGGATAAATATAATAAAACATATTTTTACATAAAAAGATGAATAATGTAGTAGAGTATATCACTACTATATTATTCATCTTTTATTGTTAATTACTTTGTTCATTAAGTAAATGAGTTCTAAATGAGTAAAGCAAATCGATTATAACTATAAATAATACTACAGAAGCTATGATTATAAAATTAGTTGATGTGTTATATAAAAAAGGTAGATAACATACTAATGAAATAAAAGGCATTAATATGGCTATATAAAATTTCTTTGGGAAGCAAAAGGCATAGAGTAGTGAAATTATATCTGCCATAAAGAAATACCTCTCATGCATTCTTGGTAACAAAAATGGAATAATTATAACAAACAATAGGGATAATTCTATAATATTCTCATATTTAAGAATTTTTATATATTTAATGCTTACATAAAATATGATAAGAACAACCAAAAGTGTAAATACAATTCCAATATTACCTATAAGGGTTGTATTGCTAAAGATATTACTAGTGAACCATTGATATATTGAGGGAGCGTTATATGTTAAGTTTTTATATTCACTAGATTGGTTAACATAAGTGAGCAAAATATCTTTTAAGGGTCTACCCACAATTACACTAGGTATGCTTAGAGCCAAGTAGGACATAGGTAAAAGCAGTAAATGATATATTTTAATCCTATTCTTAATTAATAAGATACCAAACAATGGTAGTAAAAATATCGCTTGGAGTTTAAAGGATAATGCAATCCCATAAAATATTAATGATGTGATTGGCTTTTCACGTAAAATATAATATATAGAACCAATAACAAAAGAAGTAAATATTATATCGCATTGAGCCCATACAGATCCATTAAATATAACTGTAGGAATGAAGAGCAAAAGTCCAAAAGCTAGATAGCCAGCTTTTTCATTTCTATATGAAATATTAACAATTTTCATTACGAAAAAAGCAGCCATTATTTCAAAAACAAAAGTTATCATTTTTACATAGAACAATTTATTTATACTTGTATATGTGCCTAGTGTTAATAAGTATAGATAGGGTGGGGCGTAATCACCTAGTGAATCTTTTAAGGCGATAAAGCCACCACCCGTTTTTATAGTATCAAACCAGCGGCTTACAAAGGCAGTATAGTCTCCACTTGTAAATGGCAAGCCATGAATTCTAACAATTAACGCGAGCCATATAATACACACTAATATAAGAAGTTTTTTAAGAAATTTTTTCTTGTTATCCATAAATATCCTCCTGAACTTATTTTACTGACTTTTGGGAATCTCCACTTGGAGGATTTCCATTAGGTTTAGTACCACTTTTATTTTTAAAATCACATTGAGGTCTTGTACCGCCTTTTTTGCCAAAATTACCTTGTGGCATTTTACCAGCTCCACCTTGAGGGAAACTAATACTTGTTGCATGGCTTGTGGTATATTTGTATGCATATACAAAGGTTCCCATCATCCCCGAAAGAGTTATTATAAGTGCTAAGACTAAGATTGTTAAATTCTTTTTTATTTTCATTGATCTACCCTCATCTTTATTGCTCCTTTAAATTTTTTAGTAAAAGCAGATTCTATATGTTTTCATACAGAATCTGCTTTTTAAAATAAGGTTAATTATAATTAATATTATTTTGTAGTATCAGCACCTTTTAAATCATATAATGCTTCAGATGTTTGACCTCCAAATTTTTGAGTCATTGAATTTGCAGTTTTTGTAGTAGTTGTTGCTGCCTTAGTAGTTGTGGTATCTTTCCATTTACTCTCTGCAACTAATGTGCCAGCCTTTTTAGCCCATGTCATAATATCGCTAGTTGAGCCACCACCGCCACCTTGGCCTCCAATCATTACATATCTAACTCCTCCACTTTTAACTAGTGCTTTAAACTGAGCAAGTGTTATTGCTTTATCAGTTCCAAAGAAGCCCCAAGTCATTACAGATTCGCCAGTTTTAATTATTATATCTGATGCAATACCGCTAGCAGATGAAGTTACAAGGATATATTTTTCAGTTGTTTTATTAGCTAGTAAGAATTTTGTTAACTTGGCATTACTAGAATTACTTAAAGAACCCATACCCATACCTGCATTTTCACTTTTACTGCTAGAAATTAAACTTAGTCCAGCAGCTGGGAATGTTCCTGATTCAGCTCCAAATAAAGTAGTTGCAGACCAAACAGTAGGGGTTATTAGTATCCCTATTAAAGCAGTGCCTACTAATATCTTCGAAAGCTTCAAATTATTATTTTTCTTTAACTTAAGAATAATAAGTATTATTGAAGATGAAAAACATAAAATAGATAAAGCTATCATTAAAATCTTAGTAATACTAGAAGTACTGTAGAAGTAAGATAAAACAAATAACTGAAGTGCTCCATCTACAATAAGTGTTACTGGTAAGATCCAAGATTTCCATCCGCATTCAATGTAAAGTTCCCACATATAAACAATTCCGATTCCTGCGAGCGCAGCAATTGGTGCAGCAAGCATAGTTAAGTAATAAGGATGAAATAAACCTGTTGTGAAACTGAAATATATAAATTCAGGTATTAACCACATTGTCCATAATAGTAAATCTAATTTTCTCTTGTTATTAAAAGCAGGCTTGAATTTTTCTTTTAATGCTGCGGCTAGTAATCCAAGTACTGCAATAGGGAACAACCATATTATTTGATCAGACATACCTGTAGTAACAAATAATCTTGTAACGCTTGATACTGCGCTACCACCCATACTGCTGTTACCGCCACCACCGCCAGATTTTCCACCTGTTGGCATTTTACCTCCACTTGGCATTCCACTAGGTCTAGTTCCTGTAGGGGGAGTACCACCTTGCATTCCGCCTTGAGCATTTGTATTAGCAGAAGCGCTTGAACTAGTAGATTTCGCAGCAGAATTACTAGTAGTTGTAGTGCTTGTCTTGCTTCCTTCAGTTATTTTAACTTGAGTTTTAGCAGTACCCATACCACCGCGGCCGCCAGTAGTACTGCTCCCAAGTCCAAGTCGTTCAAGTCCATTATGTCCAATTATAAGTTCTAGTTCTGAGTTATTTGTACTACTTCCCACATAAGGCCTGTTTGCAGCAGGTATTAAATCTACAACTATTGCCCATGAGAATGAAACAACAAGTAATACAAGGATTCCACACATAAGATGAATTATTCTCTTTTTAAGAGAAATTGCACTTGATAAAAGGTAAACTAAGTATATAGCTGGAACAACCATATAAGCTTGAAGCATTTTTATGTTAAAACCAACACCTACAATAGCTAAACTTATTAGAAGGTATTTAAATTTCCCTTTCTCAGCTGCTATAGAAATAAACCAGCATGCGATTAGAAGAGCTAAAACAAGTAAGTTATCGCAAGTATTATTTCTACTTACTGCAACGAACATTGGGGTTGTTGCAAGAAATAATGCTGAGAGAAGACCAGCCGTAGTTCCAAATGATCTCTTAACAATTTTGTATATTACAAAAACTGAGATTACCCCTGCAAGAGCCTGTGGAAGAAGAATACTCCAGCCACTATATCCAAAGATTTTAGCAGAAATGGCTTGAAGCCAAAAACCTAGAGGCGGTTTATCAATGGTCACAAAGCTTGCTGGGTCAAAAGATACGAAAAAGAAATTTTTCAAACTCATAGTCATACTTTTTACGCCAGCAGCATAATATAGATTTGAATATCCCTCTATGCTTAGATTAGCAAAATTTAAGATTGCGGATAATATTAATATTAATGACAGTAAAATCTTTTCTTTAGTAAGTTTTATTTTTTTCATTTTAATTTGCTCCTTTTTAGAATGGTTTGATCGTAAAATAGGCCTTTCCATAATTAGTTTTAGTATATATTTTTTATCCCTCCATTTTATTTAAAATAAAGTTTGTATATTATTTCTAAGTGGACTACTTACCTCTCTATAAATAAGATTATAATCATAAATTGTAGTAGTAGTATCAAATAATTATGTGAGCTTTATGTGATTATAAATTACATAAGTAAAAGCAATCAACATGTATGCTGATTGCTTTTATTTATAGAGGATATCTAATTGAAAAACTAACACCTACATCTCTATTTGTAACTTCTATCTCTCCATTATAATAATTTATAATTTTTTTACAAATGGCAAGACCAAGTCCAAATTTACCAGTCTTATCTTTGTAGAAATTGTCAAAAATGTGAGACAGATGTTCCTCAGGGATATTAGGACCATCATTATAGATCTCAACTACAACAAAGTTATCTACTTTTTTTAGGGTTACGCTAATTTTCCCTTTGGCATATCTAAGGCTATTATCTAATATATTTTCAATAGATACTTGTATTTTATCTGCATTTCCAGTAATAATAGCTTCTCCGATGTTTAAATCCCATTGTATATTACTATTAACTACTTCAAATCTATTTGTAATATGGTAAAGTAAGCGGTGCATATTAATTTCAATATTTTCAAAGTTGTTTTCTAAAACATAATCAAGAGTATTCAAATATAACATTTGTTTAACTTTCTTTTCGAGCCTTAGAGCCTCATCTCTTATTATCTGCGCATTTTGCTCCACTGATTCCACATATACACCATCAATTATTGCCTCAGCATGACTCATAATTACCATAATTGGTGTTTTTAAATCGTGAGATATGCTTTGCAGAAACAGCTTCTCTTCTTCATCCCCACGTTTTAATTCTTTTCGCATCATATTCATAGAGCTTGCAAGTCTTCCAATTTCGTCCTCATTTTTAACATTGATAGGTTCTTCCCAATCTTTATGGGATATTCTAATAGTATAATTCTCGAGTTCCTTAAGTGGTTTTGAAATATAGTTTGCAACCAGTTTAGCACAAAGGAAACCAATAGCTATAAATAAGACACCTATTCCAAGTACCATGTAAAGTAGTCGACTATCTTGTTTTTCAGGCACATAACTTATTAAATATGATGTTCCAGAGATCCCATATTTAATTGAACTTATAAAGAAAATAAATTTAGTATTATTGTATGATTCTTTAACTTGTTTTTCATAAAGGGTGCCTGGTGTAATGTAACTTGCCATCCACATTTTAAGGTTCTTCTCATTTGCCCTAAAAGGTGAGTTAACGTTACCCGGGTTTTCAGGTGGTAATCCGTGGGCCTTATTTATAGTTACAATTTCAGCTTTATTATTTTTATCTTTAGTTACAATGTAATAATCGCTGTCCTTAAGATTTCTTAGCTCATCAAATCTGTTAGGAGCGGTAAATTTACTAGCTTTCAATAAAATGTCACGAGACACTTCATGAGACACTTTTAAAGCTTGAGTTATACCTGTCTCAGTTATAGTTCTAAAAGCCACAAGGTAAAAGATTGAAATACTAAAAATTATTATAAGTATTATTGCTGTAAAGGTTGTCCATATTCTCATGGTTAGTGATTTAAATTTATAATTAAATTTTTTCATGATTTGTAAACCAGTTTATAGCCATATCCATATACTGTTTCTATTGTGAACTTATCTATTTTTTTTCTTAGCCTTCTTATAACATCATCAACAACTCTATCTGAACCAAAGTAATCATCGCCCCATACATTATCTAATATCTGTTCTCTAGACACCAAATTATTTTTATTTTCAATAAAATAATATAGTAGTTCAAATTCTTTTTTAGTTAAAACAATCTCGTCGCTTCCTATAAAAACAGTTCTTTGTTTTTTGCTAATACGATATCCTGCCATGTTTAAGTCATCACTTATTGCTGTAACATTTGTTTTAGTTGTGCCATAAATTCTCTCTAAAAGTTTATTAGTTCTAATAATAAGTTCCCTAGGTAAAAATGGTTTTGACAAATAATCATCGCTACCAAGCTCAAGCCCAACCACCCGATCAAGTTCCTCATTTCTTGCAGACATAAAAATAACAGGAGTATTTTTATTAAAAGCCTTAATAGCTTTAATAATTTCATAACCATCAATATCTGGAAGCATTATATCTAATATCCAGAGATCCGGCATATCCTCAATTCTTGCTATTGCAGGATTACCAGTAGAAAAAGTAGTTACTTCATAACCTTCACGTTCCAAGTATTTTTCAAGTAAAAGATTTAAACTTATTTCATCTTCAACAAGGTATATTTTTTTTGCCAAGTGTATCATCCTCCGATTTAATAGGCACTAAGACCTATAATTTACAAAACAATTAAGTACAAGCCATATAATACCTTATATTTTATATTCTATCATATAATTCTCAAAACATTTCTAAATATTTATGTGAAGATTATGTGTTTTATAAAATAATAAACTGAAATTTGATTGTTATATAAGTTCGTAATATAAACTTGTTTCGTGATTAGACATATTAATCTGTAGAGTTACAGAGTATAATGGATATTATTTGGTTAATAGGAGGATGAGTTTTATGATAAAAGGAAATAAGCCAGTAACTAATCCAGAATTAGTTGATAGTATGAATAAATTTATAAATGAGAAAAGTGCGGTGAATGAACTTAATCTTATCGAGGAAATAAATAAATCACATTTAATGACACCTGTAATAATAAGCAGTGTGGTAGAAAATGGGGTAATTCCAGAAGGAGCAACGGTTAGTTTTAAAACTATAACTAATGCAGAAAATGAATCTTATATAGTTACATTTACAGATAATGATGAATTATGTAAATGGTCAAAGGATAAGCAGGAAACACTAGCATATACATATGATGATTTGAATGGAATTGTTTTAGAAAACATAAATACGGTAAAGGGATTTGTTATAAATCCATATAATCAAATATTTATTATTACACCTGAGTTAATGTTGTACTTTTCTCAAAGAAAAGCTGAGATATCCGCAAAAGAAGGCTCTTTTAAAATTATTTAATTTAGTTGAAAGATTGGATGTGTTTTTAAATTGATAACAGACATGACGAAGGGAAATATACCTAAACATTTAGTTGGGTTTGCAATACCTTTAATACTTGGAAACCTTTTTCAACTTAGTTATAATGCAGCAGACTCTATTATAGTGGGTCGTTATGTTGGCACAAATGCATTAGCAGCGGTTGGTACTGCCAATCCTATTATGAACATTGCAATGTTTTTTATTATAGGAATTTGCATGGGAGCTTCTGTATTAATGAGTGAATATTTTGGACAAGGTAATATAAAAAAGCTTAAACGTGAAATATCTACAACTTTTATAGCTGGTTTTATTTTTACAGTGATTATTATAATTGTTTGCATTATTTTGACTAGGCCAATTCTTCTAATGATAAATACTCCAATTGAAATATTAGCAGATGCAACAAGTTACTTAAGAATAATATTTTGTGGATTAGTTTTTACATTCTTATACAATGTTTATGCTGCAACTCTTCGTAGTATGGGAGATTCAAAAACACCATTATTATTTTTAATAATATCTTCAGTTTTAAATGTAGTCATGGATATTATTTTTGTAGTGTATTTGCATATGGGAGTTAATGGAGCAGCAATAGCAACGGTTACTGCAGAAGTGATTGCGAGTTTTCTTTGTATTTCATATGCTTATAGGAAATTTCCAATACTTAGATTTTCAAGAAAAGAACTTATTATAGATAGATCTTTACTTAAAATTACAATTAACTATAGTTGGGTTACTGCTATGCAACAGACATGCCTTTATGTTGGGAAAGTATTTGTTCAAGGAGCAGTTAATCCTCTAGGAGTAGAATCTATTGCTACATTTAATGCAGTAAACCGTGTAGATGATTTTGCTTTTGCACCAGAACAAAGCATTAGTACCGGAATGACTACCTTTCTCGCTCAGAATAGAGGAGCTAAAAAAAATGAACGTATAAAGCAAGGATTTTGGTATGGAATGAAGATTGAGTCCTTATATTGGCTTTTGCTTTTAGTGGTAATATACTTTGGAGCTCCACATATAATGAACTTATTTGTTCCGGAAAAAAATTCGAAAGTAGTAGAACTTGGAGTAAGGTATCTTGAAATGATGGCATTTTTTTATTTGCTTCCAAGTTGGACAAATGGGATACAAGGATATTTCAGAGGAATGGGAGATTTAAAGGTTACACTAAGGTCAACATTTATACAAATGGTTGGAAGAGTTTCATTTACATACTTATTGGCGCCTAAATATGGTATTGTAGGGGTTGCCTTAGCCTGCCTTGCTGGATGGATTATTATGCTGGCTTATGAAGTTCCGCTTTGCATTAAACACAGAAAAAACTATAGATGCTAAAATAATTATTACTAAAATGTTTATACTGGAAACAAGTTTTTGAATTTACAGGAGGAAAATATGGTAGAAAGTTTAATTAACATAGTAATTTTAGTTATGGGTAAATTGGGATATTTAGGAGTTTTTGTATTTATGGCTCTTGAAAGCGCATGCATTCCAATACCTAGTGAGGCAATACTTCCTTTTGGTGGCTATTTAAGCTATATAGGAAGACTGAGCATAATCCCAACAATAATTATAGGAACGCTTGGAGGGACATTTGGTTCAATATTAGCTTATTATTTAGGAAAATTAGGCGGAAGACCTCTAGTTGAGAAATATGCATCTTTTTTGCATTTATCAAAATCAAGTTTAGATAAAAGCGACGCATACTTTAAAAAATATGGAGAAAAAATTGTATTTTATTCAAGGCTACTTCCTATCGTAAGAACTTTTATTTCGCTCCCAGCAGGGATAAGTAATATGGACTTTAAAAAATTTACAGTGTATACTTTTTTTGGTTCATTAATTTGGAGTACTTTACTAGGGGTTACTGGTTATTACATGGGGGCAAAGTGGGTTATAATTAGGCCGTGGTTTCATTATGCAGATATTGTTATGGTAATTGTAATAGTAGGACTTATAGGATATAAATTAATGACAATAAAAAAAGTGAAAAAATCGTAAAATAAGTATTATGACTTAAAACATTCCTATATAAGTATCTAATGCAAGCGACTTATATAAAAATGTTTTAAGTCATTTTTATATCTTCTTTTGATTTTTAACTATGGAGGACTCCGAAACATTAATCTCGCATTTATACTCTATGAGACCAATATTACAACCTGTACCTATTGTGATATTATTTCCTCTAACTATATTAACATTTGTGTTTTGAAGATAGATATCATCTCCTTCTATTAGATCTGTAGTTAATTCAGCTCTGGTATTGAAAATTTTGTCGATTGCTTTTCTAAATATAGAGTTGTCCATAGGATGAACTCTTATGTCAATATGTTCACCTCCAATTTCTTTAACAAAACAGTTACCACCCAGTCTAATAGTTATTTGTCCCGCATTTAATAATTCTTGTATTTTAAAACCACCATTAGCCTTAAAACATTCTGCTTCACAATTTTTTCCTATAGTTACTGAGCCAGATATATTAACCTCTTGTGAGTGTAGGTTTCCGTCTATATGAGTTGACCCGCTTATGCTTACGTTCTCACTTTTAAGATTACCTATGACATGAGTTGATCCACTTATCTTAATGTCTTTTACTTCTACATTACCTTCAATATTTGAAGACCCACTAATTTTTATAGTTTCTGCTTTTAGGTTACCTATAACTTTTGAGGAACCACTGGTTTTAAAGTAAACACAGTCCAAATCACCATTGATTTTTCCAGATCCGCTTATAAATACATCATTATATTTTCCCCCACATGAGCTTCCTGACCCTGACATTTTTAAATCATTATTCATATTTTCCATGTTAGATCCCTCCATAAATTTATTAATGAATTGTTACATCTTAATTTTAAGTTCTTCAATGCACAATGAAATATTAAGTCCTAATGTTATTTTTGAATACTTGTCTATATAAAATTCATTTGGCTTTGTTATTAAAAAACATAACGTGATTCCAAATTTGCGTATAAAAATTATCTCGCAATTTTTCCCATCCAACAATGTATAATTTTCTTCTAAAGTATCTAGCATAAGTTTGCTTTCGTCTATTGTTATAGTCCCTGATAATAAGCTTTTTTCTAATAATAAAATATATAAGATTTTTTGAAAAGAAAATGTTTTTATCTCTCCATAGATATTTTTATATGTTGTTAATGTTTGCCTTGTAACAATGTTCTTAGTTAATAAATCATCTTCACTTAAAAATACATCTGCTAATTGTGGTGAAAACATTTGTGCCAGGTCATCTAATGATATGCCATCCTTCATATTTAAAATCTTTTCTATCCTGTCCAATATTTTTGATCTTGGAAAGTAGGTTTCTTGACCAGTATAGCTGGATTTTTTTATAAACCATTCTTCAGGTATAAGATTCTTTCTTTTCCATCTATACAACTGACCATATGAAACCTTAGTGACTTCTAGCAATTCTTTTTTTGTTATTAAATCCTCGTCCATATTTGTTCCCCTTTGTAATTATATATAATACTATTTTTTCTAATATATGCAGTGTAACATAACATTGTTACGTTGTAAATAGAAAACTAAATTTAAATTCTCCACAATTATTTATTCAATAGTAACCCTATTTTATAGATTTTAATGTAGAATAGATATGAAATTCATTATAATATAGACTAAAATTTAATATGAGGGAGTTACAGATGAAGAAGTTATTCAAAAACTATAAATCAACAATTATTCTTTTAGGGTCAATTATACTTGGAGGGATTATAGGAATCGTAATGGGCCCAAAATCTTCTGTATTAGAACCTTTTGGAAAATTATTTATAAATCTAATGTTTATGATTTTGGTCCCATTAGTATTTTTTAGTGTTTCCTCTGCTATGGCAAATATTAGTGGAATGAAAAGACTAGGTAAAATTATGGGAAGTATAGTGTTAGTATTTTTATCTACAGCACTTATTGCAGCGATTATTGGCACGGTAGGAGCGCTTATTATGAAGCCAACGAGTGGTCTTCATATTGATATGTTTAAAAGTTTAATGAAGAATGCTGTAGACACTCAAACTATTGAAAAAGTTTCATTTTTAGATCAACTTGTGAATACATTTACTGTTTCAGATTTTGTTGATTTACTCTCAAGAAAGAATATGTTACAACTTGTTATATTTTCAATTATTTTTGGAATTTCAGTTTCTCTTTCTGGAGAAAAAGCAAAACCACTTGCTAAGATACTTGAGGCCGGTTCGATTACAATGATGAAAGTTGTTAAAATTATAATGTATTATGCACCTATTGGTTTAGGGTGTTATTTTGCTTCAATGGTAGGTCAACTTGGAGGTCAAATTCTAAATGGATATTTAAAAATATTTGTATTATATTTAATCATTTCTGTAATTTATTATTTTGGATTTTTTAGTCTATATGCTTTTGTTGCAGCTGGAAAAAATGGTGTAAGAATATTTTGGAAAAATGCTGTTACACCTTCAGTCACAGCTTTAGCCACTTGCTCTAGTGCGGCTTGTATACCAGCTAACTTGGAAACTGTAAAAAAAATTGGGGTCCCATATGATATTGCAGAGACTGTAATTCCACTTGGTGCAAATATGCATAAGGATGGGTCTGTATTTGGTGGTGTTATGAAAATCACACTTTTAATGGGCTTATTTGGTAAAGATATGACTAGTGTTAGCTCAATACTTGGTATTATAGGGGTTTCACTTCTAGTAGGGGCGGTTATGGGTGCTATTCCTAGTGGTGGAATGATTGGCGAAATGCTAATATTAAGTGTATATGGTTTACCACCAGAAGTTCTTCCGATTATTGCAGTTGTTAGTGTCATTATAGATGCACCAGCAACGCTACTTAATTCTACAGGAAACACGGTATGTTCTATGCTTGTTACTAGACTAGTAGAAGGTAAGGATTGGTTAAAACATGATAAAAAAATTGCTAGCGAAACGACTATATAAATAAGATATTGAATTATTATATAATACATATAAATATGAAAAAGAGCCTCGATTGGGATGAAATTCCACAACGGAGCTCTTTTTTTTTATTATTCATTAATTTTACAAATCGGTAAGAGCGTTGGAGGAGTTAGTGCTATGATAACTTTAGCTGGAGTATCATCAACATTTTGACAAAGATGAGGGTAGGTACTATCTAGGTGAATACTATCTCCTACTTCTAGGGTAGATGAGAAATCACCTTGTGTTATTTTAACTTTTCCTAGTAGCACAGTAATAAATTCTTCGCCATCATGGGTATGAGTGCTATTACCTGCTTGATAACCTGAAGGAAGATTAACCATTAATACTTGTAATTGACGACCAAAAGCTGCTGATAATACATCCACTTCTGGGCCAGCTGCTAACTTTATTTTTGGCCTAAAATCTTTCCTTACGAGCTCTGGTTTAAATAATTGATCTTCTACAAAATTTTTTATTGGAATTTTAAGTGCTGAAGAAATTTTTTTAAGACTTTCTAATGATAGAGAAACTTTATCATTTTCAACTTGGCTGATGAATCCACAGGATAATCCGGTGTCCTCAGCTAATTTGGAAATGTTCATATTTATTTGTTGTCTGTAATTTCTAATTTTATTTCCGATAGACATTATATAACACCCCTTAAATAGTTTAGTGATACAAAATATTATTTACTATCACTAAAAAAATATTGACACCGATAAGAATATTTGCTAATATTAAATAAATGTTAGTAGTACTAATATATTATTATCTACAACAAAATGCAAGCTAAAATGATGTACATTTAATATAAATAAGTTTAGCAAGGTGAAAATAAAAAATAAGTGCTAAAAATATTTACATTAATTTAATTAGAGTTATTAAATCAGGAGGTTATTATATGAGTATTTATGGAGTAACAAAAGGTACAAAATTTGAAGAACAAATAGATAAAAATGGAAAAGGTGAAGAGCAAGGCGCAGGAATGTATGCAGGGCTTGCATATCTCGCTAAAGAAAGAGGACTTGATGAATTATCAGAAGTTCTTCTAAAAATAGCAGCAGACGAAATGCGTCATGCTGGTATGTATGCAGTTCTTAATGGTCATACCAACGAAGATATTTTACAATTTTTAAAAAAGATTGCACCAGCTGAGAGTAATGCTTTTGAAAAATTAAACCAATTTGCAAGTCAGGTACGGGAAATTGGACTTGAAGATGCTGCAAAACAAATAGAATCAATTGCAGTGGATGAACGCCGTCATGGGGAGTTACTTGTAAAGCTAGTTAATAAAGCGTCTAAATAACATAATTACATTATAATAAACATAGGCGTACTCAAACCATAATATTTATGTTATGGAATGGGTACGTCTATTATTTTACCAATTATTAAATAGAAGATAGATGCTTGCCAGCTTTATATACTTTCTAATATATGAGATAATAGACTTAAAGCATGAAAGTTATCACTAGGATAGTAAATGTTATGGTAGATGTATTTATTAGGAGGGGTTTGTTATAAAACTTACTAGAGAATTTTATGCTAGAGAGACTTTGCAGGTTGCGAGCGAACTACTGGGAAAAATACTTGTGCATGAAATTAATGGAGTAAAGCTTATGGGAAAGATAGTTGAAACAGAAGCATATATTGGGTCAATTGATAAGGCTTGCCATGCGTATGGAGGAAAACATACACCTAGAGTTGAAACTTTATACGGCATGCCGGGCATAGCATATGTATATTTTATTTATGGAATGTACCATTGCTTTAATGTAATAACAAAGGAAGAAGGGTTTCCGGAGGGGGTTTTAATAAGAGCTATTGAGCCAATAGGTGACCTTGATGAAATGGCAAAATTAAGATTTAAGAAAGATTATAATGAATTAACAAAAGCTCAAATTAAAAATTTAACTACAGGTCCATCTAAGTTATGTATAGCTATGAATATAAATAAAGAAAATAACCAGCAAGATTTGTGTACAAGCGAATTATATATTGAAGAGTCAAAGAATAAAGAAGAAATACAAATTATAGAAGATAAGAGAATTGGTATTAATTATGCAGAAGAAGCAGCTGACTTTTTATGGAGATTTTATATAAAAGATAATATTTGTGTATCTGTTAAACAGAGAGTTTGACAGTATAATAAGACTGAAGGGAAGTAATGAAAATGAGCTTTTTATTTAATGATAAAGAAGAAAAAAATGGAGTAGAAGAAATTAAATTTGGTAAAAAACGTAATAAAAATAGAGTGATTACAAGGGCAGTAACCTTAAAAATATTAAATACAGCAATAATATACAATGATGAGGAAGATTATTATGATACATTAGCTACTTGTGCTAATGAGAATAATATAATAGAGACTATTAGTATAGAAGGGTTTGAAATACATGAAAATGTTGTAGAGCTTAAAGGTGCATATATTGACTATGAACAAGATTCAGATATAAACTCTACTGGAACAATATATTATTTATAATTTAATATGAAAACATGTTTTTAAAAAAGTATGAATTAAGGGGAGCATATCATTGATATGCTCCCCTTATAAGTTATATTATTATCAACGCTAGTTATATATATTAAAACAGAGGGGGCTCTGCTTTAACTTCTATTCTATATTTAAATAATAATACATATTTGTGTCAGTTACGTGGCAAATATGTGGAATATTTATTAAGTTTGACATAATTAATGTTAACTAAAAAGAAAAAATATTATGAATGCTTAAGTACATATTTAGATAGGGTTTATTTACAATATAATCATCCGAAATGATTATATTGCATTTTAATTGGATATAATTTTATATAGCAATAATTTTTCACATAACCAATAAAGAATATTTTATCTATGCGGAAGGATGATTTGATTATGGAGTTAAAAGATAAAGTTAATTCTATTATGGAATTATGTGGTAGCGACCAACAAATTATAATCAGAAAATTTCATATTGGTAAAGTTAACCCTATTGAGGTCGTACTTTTATATAAAGATGGTTTAGTAGATCAAAACATTATTAGTAGAGATATATTAGATCCTTTAATGCACAAAGTTAATGAGAATTTGAGTACCATAGAATTGATTAATGAATACGTATGCGATAAATACATTTCAATGTCTAAGATTTCTATTGAAAATGATATTAATATCGTTGGGAAAAACATAAAAATTGGACAGACGGCTATTCTTATATATGGAGCAAATAGTTTTATTGTTGCAGATACAGCTGGTGCTGAGCATAGAAGTATTTCAGAACCAATGGACGAAGTGGGGGTTAGAGGACCAAGGGATGGGTTTGTAGAAAACCTTCAAGTAAATCTAAGTCTAGTGAAAAAATCTCTAAAAGATAAAAATTTGAAAATAGAGAATTTAATTGTTGGGAGAAGATCTCAAAAGGATATAGCTTTATTATATGTTGATGATATTGTAGATAAAGATATACTTGCTGATATTCGTAACCGATTATCATTAATTGACGTAGATTTCATCGGATCTAGTGGAGAAGTTTCACAATATATAGAAAAGTACCCATATTCTATTTTTCCCCAAGCATATGTGACTCAAAGGCCGGATGTTGTGCAATCAAATCTTTTAGAAGGGAAAATTGCTATAATTGTTGATGGTACACCATTTGTTCTTACTGTTCCATCTTTGTTTATAGAATTTTTTCAAGCAGCAGAAGATTATTATCAAAGAACAATTGTAAGTAATTTTAATAGATTCATTCGTATCTTTGCAACTTTTGTAGTTGTCATATTGCCTTCTATTTATTTAACTTTAATTATGTATAATTCTGAACTGATTCCAATTCGATTTATAATTCCTATAGTTCAATCGAGAGTAGGTATAGGTTTATCTCCATTTCTTGAAATATTATCTATGCAAGTTGTTATAGAAATTTTAAGAGAAGGTGGATTACGGCTTCCTAATAAAATTGCTCAAACATTAAGTGTAGTTGGAGGTTTTATAATAGGTAATGCTGCTTTGCAGGCAAAAATGGTTAGCCCAAGCACATTAGTAATAGTAGGCGTTGCGACTATCGGAACTTTCATCGTACCAAGCTATGATATGTCAATCTCAATAAGGCTATTAGGGTTTCCCTTATTGTTTTTAGTTAATTATTTAGGAGCATTAGGATTAATTGCAGGTTTGTATTTTCTATTTGTACATCTTCTTTCATTAGATAGTTTTGGAGTTCCATATTTTCCTTTAGACAAATATGGCGATTTAAAAGATATGTTTATAAGAGCTCCATTATGGAAAATGAACAAGAGACCTGAGTCTACACCTAATAATAACCCAGTAAGACAAACTGATTTTAGAAATAAATTTGGAGGAAATAAAAATGAAAAAAGTAGGAAGTAACGATATATCTCCAGGGGAGGTTACTTTTCTGCTTATTGGATCTATGATCGGTGTTGGAGTATTATCATTACCTAATGATCTAGTACCTTTTGCGAAACAGGATGCTTGGATATCAGCATTTACTGGAGCTATATATCCATTATATATGGTTATTATTGCTTCGATTTTATGCAGAAAATATCCTAAGAAAAACATTTTAGCCTTAAGCAAGATATGTTTTGGAAGATTTATGGGAAGCATTTTAAATATTGTTTTTTTATTTTATTTTGTATTACTTACTACAGCTATAGCTTTTCAAGTTAGTCTAATAAAGGGGACTTTGATAGTTAGTTTTTTAAGTTTACAAAAGATATTAATAGTAATACTTGCGTTGGCTGCTTATACCGTAATAAAAGGATTAAAGGTCCTAGCAAGAGTAAATCAATTAATGTTTATACTTACTGTTATTTTATCTGTAATTTTATGCGCTGCTTTGTTCCAAGGAAACTATTTTAATATATGTCCAATACTAGGTAGTGGAGTTTTAAATATAGTAAAGGCAAGTAAATATTCAGCTTTTGCTTATGGAGGAATTGAAATTATATTTTTAATTTATCCATTTATAACTAATAAGACAAAGGTTATGAAATCATCGATAAAAGCAGTTATAATAACAGCAATAATTTATGCTTGGATTACATTTGTTACAATTTATTATGTGGGAATAGATATTATTCCCAAGATATTATGGTCTGTAAATATAGTAGCTAAGACCGTAAGAGTACCTATTATTAGTAATTTTAAGTTTGTGTTTCTTGTTATATGGGCTCTTATTATTTGTAAAACAATAGCTAATAACTATTTTGCAATAGTTATTATATTAAAGGACTTTTTTAAAAAAACAAAGACAAAAAAAATCATTTATATTATTTATCCGTTAATATTTTATTTATCTCTAAGATATAGTAACCTTTCAACGTCAACTGGATTTCTAAAGTTTATAATTCCTAAATATGTTTTATTCAATATAGCTTATGTGACAATAATAACACTAGTAATTTATTTGAAAAAGGATAACTAAAATGAAGAATAATAAAAAAATATATACAATCCCAATTTTAGCATGTATTGCAATTGCTATTTTTTTCTCCTCTGGTTTAAGACAGCAGCAACCAGTTGAACAATTGAATATTATTTCTGCAATAGGTCAAGACATTGACCTAAAGGGTGATATTGTCAACTATATTACATTATTTTCAGTATATTTATTTGAACCTCAAGAAAAAATAGAAAGTCATGTAATAAATTCTACTGCTACAAGTTTTGGACAAACTAGGCAGACAAGGCAACTAATAGATGACAAGGAAAGTATATTAGGTTCAGAAAAAATAGTTATTGAGAGTGAAGAGGCAGTAATGTATGGTATTAGGAATATGATAGATATTTTATTTAGAAACCCATATTTAAATGACACTGCATATATTGTAGTATGCAAAGGTAAGGCATCAAATGTGCTTGACATGAAGACAAAAGGATATCCAAGTTCTGGAGATTTTATAGCAGGATTAATTAAGAACTCTAAATACTATAATTTTTTTTCGGATAATTATAAAATAATAGATTTGTTTTTTGCAGTTGACAGTGAGGGGCGCAACATCGCATTGCCTTACATTGAAATAAAAGATAAAGGAATAGAAATTACTGGAATGGGTTTATTTATAAGAGATAAAATGGTTACAAAAATAAGTATAAATGAGTCTAAAACAATGAATATGTTAAAAGAAAATAATGTTCGCGGCATTCTTACAATACAAAAAAGTGCAAAAGAGGCTATTGACTATTATGCTACTTCCAAGAGGAAAATATCTTGCATAAAGAAAGGTGATAAATATAATTTCATTATAAATATTGATTTGAAAGGTGATATAATAGCGAATACACTTTATAAAAATTTACAAAGCAGTCATGAAAAAAGTGATGAATTTAGGAGAGATATGGCTAAAAAAGTTAAAAAAGAGTGTGATGATTTTATAACCAAAATGAAAAATCAATATAAAGTTGATTGTTTGGATCTAGGTCAGGTTGCAGCAGCTAAATATGGTAGACAAACGGGAGTAGATTGGAATTCTATAGTATGTAATTCAGAAATTGAAGTAAATGTAAAAGTTAACGTCCAAAAGACTGGGCGAGGTGATTACTAAATTTAAGGCTAACACGAGGAGAAATTCTTATGTTAGTCTTTTAGGTTATATTGCCACTAATATAACTAAATATAGTACAATAGATACTAGAAGATGAATAAGTGAATAATTTTATGGAGGTTATTATGAAAAAAATTTCAATCTTTTCAAAAAAAATGTGGACAATTGATGGATTAGGTATCTTTAGTGTATTTTTAGTAATTGCAGTGGTTTTAAGTATATTTTTAGGGTTTGATTCAATATGGAAATATATATTAATATTTAGTATGTATGTAATAGCAATTATAATATTTATAAATTCATTATTTATGCCAAAATATAAGTATAAAAAATTCAGTTATGATATGGATGAAGAAAAGATTATATTGAAATATGGTGTATTTACTGAAGTAAATGTAATTATACCAATGAGTAGAGTTCAGTATGTAGATACAGAGCAAGGAATAATATTAAAAAAGTATAAACTGATAAATTTAACTATACATACTGCTGGGGGAGCTTATAAAATTCCATATTTAGAAAGTGAGATAGGAAATGAACTTCAGTTAAGTATTACGAAAACTGTTCAGGAGAGAAGTATATGAGAGAATTAAAGCACCAACATAAATTCACAATATTTTCTGAGGTTTTTCAATTTATAAAAAATAGTATAGTTCCACTTATTATATTTTTAATATCCATAGGTTCTAAAATCCCTAAAAAGTATGGCGGAGATTATACAGAAGTTATAGTGATAATTTGTTTTTTTGGTATAGTTAGCGCTTTAGCTATATTTAAATGGAAGAGAAATGTATATGACGTAAAGGCTGAGGGCATGTACATGAAATACGGTATTTTTGAAACTCATGAGAGAACCGTTCCTTTTTCACAAGTACATACTGCAGATATATCGTCATCATTAATTCAGCGCTTTTTTAATGTCTGCAGGCTTGAGATTGATACTGCGGGTGGAGATACAAAGTCTGAGATATCTATTTTCTTATCTAAGCAGGAAGCACTAAGAATTAAAAGTATTATATTTAAGGTTAAAGAAAATGAAAATCAAGATGAAATTATAGAAGAAAAAAACATAAAAAAGCTCACTTCTTCTTTAAAAGATTTGTTTGTTATGGCGACATTTTCTACCCGTATTTTAGCTGGATTTTTTATAATTTCTGCTTTTTATTCAAAGGTAGACGATATAGTGCCGAAGGAATTTAAGAAAAAAGCTCAAGGGTATACTAATAATATAATGAAGGGAGTTAATGGTGTTAATATAATCAAATATGTAGTAATATTAATTTTTACTATTTTGTTTATTTCCTGGGTTATATCTATTGGTTTAACTATAATAAAATATTATAAATTTACAGTTATACGCGAAGACGATAATATTAAATTATCATATGGATTATTTAATAAAAAGGAAGTAACTATCCCGGTGAAACGAATTCAAAGTTTAACAATAGTTGAGGGAGTTATTAAAAAGTCTTTAGGGTACTTTTCATTAAATGTTGAAACCATAGGTTATGGAAAGGATAAGGGTGAGAGTACAATGATTTGTCCTATTGCTAAAAGAACAGTGCTTGATAAATTTTTTGTGGATATTTTACCTGAAATGAATATAAGTTATAAACTAGAGAAGTCTCCTAAAAAAGCTTTAAAGGGATTTCTTTTATTTAGATTAGTACCTGAATTTATAGTAATGTCTTTAGTAGCATATTTTGCACCTTATGGGTATTATATCTTTTTATTAATTCCTATCTTGCTAATCTTATACTATACAAGATTTATTGATAATGGACTGTATTGTAGTGATAAGTTTATTGTTATGAGATATAGAAAACTTGCAAGAGAAACTATTATAATACAAAAGGAGTCTATACAGTCGATGGAAAAAATACAAAATGTATTCCAAAAGAAAAAAGCTGTTGCTAAATGTAAAGTAACAATAGCAGGGGACATCTTGGGTAGTTCTTATACAGTTGGATACATGAATGAAGATTTTATAAAAGAGCATGTTGAATTTTGAAATCAAATCAACACAAGGTAAAAAGTGTATATAAAACGACAAATATGTTGTAAAAACACTATTCATGTACATATTTTTACCTTTCATGTCATAATTGTATACATATAAGTGGAAAAGAATTATAATACATAGAGATGCTTATTATAATTCAATGGTCATATTTTAGATATTACTTGCTTAGTGAAGGCAAAAGTCATCATCTGTTTTTGTAATTAACACAGTAATAAATATTTGCTGAATTTATTTTGAATTTTAATAAACTAGAATTGTATATACAAAATAAAATTCTTATTAAAGGAGGTGCCTCAGGGCAATGCAAACAATAATACATAAAAAAACTATTAAAGTAAGTATAGTAACTTTACCTATTTTAATAGTTATATATTTGGGTATATCAATGTATTTTAGCAATCATTTTTATTATGGTTTTGTAATTAATGGTATTGATGCTTCTTGTAAAACTGTAGAGGAAGTTGATGCAGAAATGTTAACGAAATCTAAAACATATACATTGGATTTGAAAGAACGAAATGGTGTGAAAGAGCAGATTAAGGCTAATGAGATTGGCTTAAAATATAATGTAAAAGATAAAATTCAAGCTTTAAAAGAAAGTCAGAATTCATTTACGTGGATTTTTTCGTTTTTTAGTCCGAAAACTTCTGAAATGAATGGTATAGTTACATATGATAATAAACTGTTAAAAGAACGTTTTGACAAGCTCGCAGTTTCTGATAGCAAGAAAATAATTGAGCCTAAAAATGTTAGCTTTAAATTTTCTGATAAGGGTTATGTTATTGTAAAGGAAGTTAAAGGAAATAAAGTAGATAGCAAGCAGTTTTATGCAAATCTAGTAACTGCAATTGTTAAGGGAGAAACAACAATCGATTTGGAGGCGAAAAATTATTACATCAATCCAAAATATACGTCAACATCTCAAAAAATTAAAAATACTAAAATTTTACTTAATAAGTATATAACTTCAAAGATCACGTATGCTTTTTCTGGAGATGAAGAAGTTTTAGACGGCTCTACAATAAATAACTTTCTCGGAGTTGATGAAAACCTCGAAATTACATTTGATAAAGATAAAATGGATGATTATGTAAAAAAAGTTGATAATAATTATAATACATATGGTAAGCAAAGAAATTTCGCTACGTCTCTCGGGAAAACGGTAAAGGTAAGTGGAGGCGATTATGGTTGGTTGGTTAGTCGTTCAGGGGAAGTCAATGATCTAATTGTGGCTATAAAAGCTGGACAAACTATAACAAAAGAGCCACATTACACACAAACTGCTGCATCTCATGATATAAATGATATTGGCAGTACTTATGTTGAAATTAATTTGACGAAACAGCATTTATGGTTTTATAAGAATGGTTCTCTTGTTGTACAAGGAGATGTTGTTACGGGTGATGTAAGTAAAAACTATGCAACACCTGCGGGCGTTTATGTATTAAAATATAAGGAGAAAAATGCTACATTAAAGGGAGAGGGTTATAGTACCCCTGTTGATGTTTTTATGCCATTTAATGGTGGAATTGGTATACATGATGCAAGTTGGAGAAATAATAAGTTTGGCAAAACCATATATTTGACAAATGGTTCTCATGGGTGTATAAATTCACCACCTATTTTAGCAAAGACGATATATAACAATATAAAAGCTGGTACTCCAGTTGTTTGTTATTAAAATTAATTTAATAAAGTAGATTTCATTATTAAAAATAAAGTACAAAGTTGTAATAAACTCTGTACTTTATTTTTTCCTTTATATACAGGTAATATCAATCATTTACTGATGTATTGGTTTTGCAAACAGATGTGATTTCTATCGATAACTGGTATTCGTAGACCAAAATTTATAACAAAACAATGTAATTAATCAAAAAGTCGGTTTTTAACTTAACTTTATGAACATGACCACCTTGAATAAGTAAAGGGGGACTGGCTATTACAAGGGTTTTTATCTAATTCAGATAACTCCTTTTTATCATCATGTTTATTTTTAGAAATGCAATTATTTTTGTCCGTAGGTTTATTATCATGTTTCTTTTCACAATCGTACTTAGCTTTGTCAGTAGGTTTATCATCATGTTTCTTTTCACAATCGTATTTATCTTTATCAATAAGTTTATCATCATGTTTCTTTTCGCAATCGTATTTATCTTTATCAATAGGTTTATCATCATGTTTCTTTTCGCAAATGCAATTATCTTTGTCAGTAGGTTTATCATCATGTTTCTTTTCGCAAATGCAATTATCTTTGTCAGTAGGTTT
>ERZ1463033.23-NODE-23-length-26873-cov-9.490715_pt1 | contig 26873 bp, 22 predicted proteins | sample MGYA00564481_ERZ1463033 | MGnify/ENA primary metagenome ERZ1463033 (study PRJEB39244, sample SAMEA3635150) | Helicobacter pylori | study: EMG produced TPA metagenomics assembly of PRJEB11511 data set (Assembly of a 5300-year-old Helicobacter pylori...
TTTTAGCAACACTTTCATGTTTTACAACATCAATTTTGTTTAAAGTACAAAAATTATCATCTTTACAATGATATTCACATTCACTTACTACACAACCTATACTATTATTATGCTCCATAAAAAGCGCCTCCCTTTATTTAGTACAAATCTATTATTAGTATTATTAACATAATTTATACAACTAATAAAAACTTTTTATATATACTTATATATCTTAATAAAATCGAAATAATGCTGATTACATAAATTTACACTAAAAATACAAAGAACAAAAATTATGTTATAATAAACTTATAATTTAATCAAAATAATATTAACCAATCTTGGTTATTAATTTCACTTGGAGGACGAAAATGAAATATTTTTTAGTTGCACTATTTGATGATTTATCAAATTCTATAGTTCAGAATATTCAAAGGGATATTTGTAGAAAATATAAACTATACAAGAACTCCCCTAGCCTTTATATATCTGTAAGTACTATTACAAATCCTGATGTAGACAAATTAGATGTAGTTATTTCTAAAATTTTAGCTCCTTATAAACACTTTAAGGTAGGCATAAATAACAGTATTGAATTAACTGACAACTCAAGTCAAGTTAATCTTAAAGTCGAAGATAAAGGCTACATTTTTCGTATAGCAAGAAATATTACAGACACTTTAGCTTTACATGGTTTTAACGTTAAAACAGATGATGATATTATTGATTTACGTATTTCAATAGCTAATGCCAACCATATTATAAAAAAGTCTTACAATATAGGAACTATTTCTATTGATGCAACCTTACCTAAAGATGATTTTTTAAAATTTGTAAAGGTTTCTAAGCTAGAATTATGGAAGCAAGTAAGTAATAAAAAAGAAATGTTAGTTAAAACTTATGAACTAAGAGAATATTAAAGACCATAAAAATACGTTTTAGGTTTAAGGAGGATAAAGATGATTTATTATTTAGTTGGCTTATTTGATGAAATCTCTTATGAATATATGGAATCTATGCAAAAATCACTTTGCAACAAATATAATCTGTATAAACCTGATACAAATTTGCCGAAACTTCATATAACATTAGAAATAATAACCAATCCTAGTCTTTGTGATTTAGATGTTTCTTTAAAAAAGATTCTTAAAGATTATACTAAATTTGAAGTTGAATTAAATGGTGTAATATGTTTTGACCCTCCCTTTAAATCTGTAAACTTAAATATTGATAACAAAGGTACTATATATGATTTATCTAAGAATATAAATTTTATATTAAATGCACAAGGTTTTGCTGTTAGAGAACATATCGAAGATTGGAATTTACATATTTCACTTGCTAATACAACTTTCGCGGATAGAGAATGGTCTAATAACGAATATCTAGCAGCTTGTAACTTAGCTAAAGACGAAAATTTCCAAAGAACTATAACAATTAATGCTATAGAGCTTTGGAAACCTATAAATAATAATGATGAAATGGTGGTTAAAAAATATGAACTTACATAAATTATTTCAGATGCAAAATACTTTGGACCATAGAATTGAAACGCAGCATCATCTTGAAGGCGTACCCTTATTTAACAAAAAGATACTTTCCCTTCAAGTGGAACTCGGTGAACTCGCAAATGAAACTCGTTGTTTTAAATTTTGGAGTACAAAAGCATCATCAAGTAAAGATATAATTCTTGAAGAATACATTGATTGTCTCCACTTTATTTTAAGCTTAGGACTTGAGAAAAGTTTTCAAAATGTCACCCTAAACATAAAGAATATAACCTGCGAATTGTCAACGCAGTTTTTAAATTTATATATAACAATATCGAATTTTGCAACTTCTGCTTCCTTAGATAACTATTTGAGTATCTTTAATGACTTTTTAAGTTTAGGTCAAAGTCTAGGTTTTTCTGAAGAAGATATTGAAAATGGATATTTTTATAAAAACAAGATTAACCATGAAAGACAAGATAATGGATACTAAAATATTTTAATATTACAAAACATTCTGGGTAAGCTATATTAAAGGAGTGTGATTGTAATTGGGCATAATATTTTCTGTAATCGCAGGTATCTGTATGAGCCTTCAAGGTGTTTTTAATACAAGAGTAAGTGAAAAAATCGGATTATGGGAAACTAATGTTTTTGTCCAATTTACTGGTTTAATTTTGACTTTAATAATACTTCTTATAGCCGGAAATGGTAATTTTAAAGCAATAAAAGATGTAAATAAATTTTATTTGCTCGGAGGCGTCTTAGGCGCCATAATTATATTTTCTGTAATGCTGGGCATAACAAAGATGGGACCAACTTGTTCTATTGCAATTATATTAGTTGCTCAACTACTTGCTGCTGGTATAATTGATAGATTCGGATTATTTGGGGCTACACAGCTTAGGTTTGGCATTTCTAAATTTCTAGGCGTTGGCATAATGATTTTAGGTATAATAATATTTAAGTGGAAAGGGTAATGCACCCTTTTTATTTTTTTATAATTTTATTTACTTTTACCTCTTTTTTAATAATACTTTTCTTTTTTATTAACATATCTTAAAAATTTGCATATACTATAATAGTGCAACAATACATTAGGAGGCATGCATGTTTTCCTTCAAAAACAAGTTGGATCCATCTCTCAAACACGCTTTATTAAATAACCTATATGACAATTATAGGGTAATAATACATTGTAAATCTCTTGAAAATAAAACCGTTAATAAGATAAAATCACTAAAATGCGATATTCTACGCCACATTTCCTCTATAAATTGCATTTGTGCTATTTTGACCTCAAGTGTTATAGATAGGATGCTCGAATATCCGCAGGTAACATATATAACCTTTGATTGCTATGCTCATTTATGTGGCAGTAGCGTCCTAGCGTCTAATGGCGTTTCCTTCCAAAGTAATTATGACTTAACCGGAAACGGTATAGGTGTTGGAATAATTGATAGCGGTGTATATCCGCATTATGATCTACTAAATCCTAATAATAAGATTAAAAAATTTATAGATGTAGTTAATAATTTAAACTATCCTTATGATGATAATGGTCACGGCACCTTTATGAGCGGACTTATTTGCGCTAGTGGTTATGCTTCAAAGGGCATGTACAAAGGCGTGGCACAAAATAGTCACCTTTATGTTATTAAAGCATTCAATAAGCTAGGCAAGGGGTTTATATCGGATATTTTATTTTCACTTGAAACTCTAATTAATGAAAGTAACGACTTCAATATTAAAATCATTTGTCTCCCTTTTGAAACTCTAGAAACTAATGAATTTGTGCTTTCTTTGTTCTCGAAACTTTTCGATTTAGCAGTATCAAAAGGTCTTGTGGTAATAGTTCCTAGTGGAAGTAATAAAAATGTTAAGAGTTCAATCCGAGGTATATCTACGCTTAATAACTGTATAACTGTAGGCGGTTATGATAGCGTTAAAACTCCTATCATATATGAGTATTCGTCATGTGGTCCTTTTCATAAACTTGATAAACCAAATTTAATTGCTGCCTGCGTTGATATCTGTTCTTTAATATCCGACACACAATTCATCTCTGAAAAAAATGGTATAAAACTTTATCCGCATGGCATTGCTAATCTATATACAACCTACACAGGAACTTCCTGCTCTGCTGCCTTTGTAAGTGGTATATGTGCTCTCCTTTATGAAAACAATAAGGATTTATGTTTCAAAGATATACTAGCATTACTAAAGATATCTTCAAATTTAATAAACTTTCCAAAATATATGCAAGGTGCAGGCATTATAGATTTAGAGAAATTATTACCTTAAATTATACTATATATTATATAATTATTGTCTACAAGAAAATATATGGTGTATAATATAGATATTGTTTAATATTTATAATTAATTAAAAATGATTATTACCATTTAAACAATAATATTTACTATTACTAATTAACATTTCTAAGGGTATGATCATTATTTTATACTACCCTCGAAATACTAGGAGGATTATTATGATAAGCGAAAGATTATTCACTGAACTAAACAAACAAATGAATTTTGAATTTTACTCTGCACACCTTTATTTAGCTATGGCAGCTTATTGTGCCGCTGAGGATTTTGACGGATTTTCTAATTTCTTTAAAGTACAAGCCGAGGAAGAGAAATTCCATGCTATGAAATTTTATAACTATATAAATGAAATGAATGGACGTGTAACTCTAGAAGGAATGCCTAATCCTAAAAACGATTATAAATCTCTCATTGATGCTTTTAAAATTGCATATTCACATGAGAAAGTTGTAACAAGCAAAATTTATAATCTCACAGACATTGCAACAGATGAAAGAGAACATGCAACTATAAGCTTACTTAAGTGGTTTATTGATGAGCAAGTGGAAGAAGAAGCTACTTTCAATAGTCTTATAAAAAAACTTGGAAGAATTAACGATGACCCAACAAGTATTTATATGCTTGATAACGAACTCGCAACAAAAGTTTTCGTTCCGCCTGTTACTAAATAATCTATATATATTAATAAAAATAACATATATTTTAATATAATTGTAATCTAGACGTAAAAAACAGGTATAAATACCTGTTTTTTTACGTCTACACCTTTTTATTATCCATAATATAAAATCAATTACATTATAATAACTCTCTCCTAACCCAGTCTAGTAAATGCTTAGTCGCTCTTTCGCGCACCTTTTGCCTATCACCTGACAATTTAAGCATCTTTGTTTTAACTTGACCATTAATATATAATCCTACATATACAAGACCTACAGGCTTTTCATCACTTCCACCACCAGGCCCTGCAATTCCAGTAGTTGATATTCCAATACTAGTACCTGCAGTTTTTGCTATCCCTAACGCCATTTCTGCTGCAACTTCACTACTTACTGCACCATACTTATCTAAGGTTTCTTTTTTAACTCCTAATCTATTAATTTTAGCATCATTAGTATAAGTTACTGCGCCCTCCATAAATACAGATGATATTCCAGGGTAACTTATAAGCGCTGCTGCAACCATTCCGCCTGTGCAAGACTCAGCAGTTGCTATAGTTAGCCTTTTGTCAACTAACATTTCACAAAGTACACTTTCTAAAGTTACATCTCCTTCACCATAAATGTTATCATTCCCAAGTCTACTACGTATTTTAGCTTCCATAGGCTCCATAAGTTTTATGCCTTCATCATAAGTATTAGCCTTTGATGTGATTCTAAAGGTAACTTCTCCTTCTTTAGCATAAGGGGCAACCGTCGGATTAGTTTGCGTGTCCAATATATCTTCTATCATTTCTGCAGCGCTACTCTCTCCCACTCCAATAACTCTTAATACCTTTGAAACTAATACACCTTGCTCGAACTTTCTAAGGTATGGAACCACACTCTCCTCAAACATAGGTTTCATTTCCCAGGGTGGTCCGGGTAAAAGTGCAACAATCTTTTTGTTTTCTTCTATTATACATCCTGGTGCTGTCCCATTATTGTTAGGAAGTATTACTGCGTCCACTGGAAAATATGCCTGTTTCTTATTACTTTCTACCATTACCCTATTGGACTTTTTAAAATAGTCCTCAATAACTTTTAAAGAAGCTTCATGAACCACACTTTTCTTTCCAAAATACTCAAAAGCTACCTCCTTAGTTAAATCATCCTTTGTAGGTCCAAGCCCGCCAGTAGTTATAACTAAATCAGCTCTAGTAAAAGCTAATCTATATGCCTCTAAAAGTCTTTCTGGATTATCTCCTACTACTGACTGATGGTATACTGCTATTCCAAGATCCGCTAATCTCTTAGCAATGTATTGCGCATTTGTGTTTACTATATCCCCTAGTAATATTTCTGTACCTACTGCTAATATTTCTGCTTTCATAATTGTTTCCTCCTATTGGTACCACCCACATGGAAAGTGGCATCTGAATATTTATATAATCTAATATCCCCTTTTTAAAATTACAATATTTACTAGATTTTCACTAATTATATATCTTTTCATATTTTCGTATATAGTCTCAAACCTTCGCTCATTTCTCATCTGCGAAATCCATGAATTATGAGAAGTTAATATAATATTATCTAATTCCCAAAGCTCACTATTCTCTTTTAAAGGTTCCTCTTCATATACATCTATTGCAGCACCAGCTAGTTTACCATTCTTTAGGCTTTTAATTAGGAAATGTTCGTCTACAATATTTCCTCTAGCAACATTTATAAAAAAAGTTCCATCTTTCATTGAATTAAACATATCCTTATTAATTAAATGATGTGTGGATTTAGTATACGACACGGTTACTACAACAACATCACACAACTTAAGCATTTCACGAAGTTTATCCATAGCATAACATCTATCAAAATATTCAGCATCGTGTCCACTTGTATTTACGCCTAGGATAGTTACCCCAAATCCCTGAAATCGCTTAGCCGCTTCATTAGCTATTGTACCTGTACCTATAAATCCTATAGTTTTACCATATAGCTCAAGGAGACTTGTATCCATTTTCCACTTTTTATCGACTTGATTTTCATATAATTTTTTACTGTTTTTTAGCATCTCAAGGGTTTTTAAAACAATCCACTCTCCCATAGGAATACTGTATCCACCTTTATTATTTGTAACTATAATAGAACTCTTTTTAACACACTCTACTGGCAATTGGTCAATTCCAATGCTCGATAATTGAATCCATTTTAGTTTCTTCATTTTTCTTATATCAAGAGTCTTAAAAGGGTCATAACAAACTAAAACTTCTATATCAGCAAGTTCTTCATTATAAATTAGATTTTCCTCTGAAATCACCTTTATATCATATCCAAAAGCTTCTATATCTTTCCTTTTTTCCCCGCCGTAGTTATATGTGAAAAGCGTCTTAATCGCCATGTATATCCTCCTTTTAAGAAAAGATGCCACTTGCCACGTGGGTGGCACCTTTCTTTGAAAAAAAGGTGCCAGAAGGCACCTTATTTAAATACATTTACTAAATTAGTAAATATGTCTTTATTATCTTTAATTTTTGTTTCATTTCCGAGTACACAAAAACAATTTTCATTTATAATATCAGAGAGCAAGGTTTTAAAAGACTTAATATCATCGGCATTTGTACTTAATACCTCTTCTCGCTCCTTTTGTCTTTGCTCCTGCGTGATACCTCTTATATAATATGCAGTAGCACGTTCACCCTTCATAGAAGGTGTTAGTGGTGAATCAAGATCACTAATTGTACCTATAATATATTTTGTCATTTCCCTATCTGATGCTTCAAAGTTTTCTATATACTCACATATTCCGTCGTATGCTTTTAAAGTTTCTTTTACATTTGGATCTCTATAAGACACAAATACTATATTACCACTTCTAGCTATGTTTGCAAATCCGCCATATGCTCCACCTTGCACACGAACTCTGTTCCATAAATAATCGAGACTTGCTATTGTCTTAAGTACTAACATCTTACCTGAATATGAATAACCTTTCTTAATGAAATTATAGCCTTTAGCTACATACTGAACATCAGATGAAGTCAGTAATCCTTCATTATCTTTACTCAAAACAAAATCATACTTAGCATCTGGTAATTTTTCATCTTCTAAGATACTTGTAACCTTAGGTAACTCCTTTGCAAATGCGTTATATATATCTTTTTCTCCTGTAACACTTATTATGAGATTATTTTTATTAAATATAATCTTTGAAACCTTATTTAAATTTTTTATAATCTCATCTGCTTTATTATCAAAATCTATTTCAATTTCATTTAAAAATTTATAAAATGATATTCCTGTAGTTTTTTCTATATAAGCTGAGGCTGGCGAAAAGTAGGAAGTAATCCTTCCAGCTGCTACCATATGGCCTCTATCAAGAATCTTCATTTCATACCTTGATTTTAATTGTTGAATTAACTCCTTCAAACGTTTCTTTTCATCAAATTTAGTAAGACTAATTATTTCTGCTATAATATCGAATAATTTAGGCATACTCGAGATTAACGCTTTACTTTTTACTACTAACTTAGGATTGTATTTTTCAAAATTTTCATTTTCGCCATATACATCCGTAGTAAAATGAATGCCCCCTGTATGAATATTAACTTCATTAGATAAATCAGAGTAATTGGTATTTTGCGTACTTACTCTTCCTAAAATAGTTGATAATAAGGTTACATAAGGTATTAACTCTAAATCTACTTTTTTAGCATCAAATAATATATTTATATAAGCAATTTTATTAGTAAAAATATTATGAGATAAGACTTTCACTCCATGTTCATCATTTACCTTTAAAGGTAAATGTTCTACCCTTTTTTCAATATCTGAAAGTTCAAGTAAAGGAATAGTTTCAAGAACTTCCACGGGGTCTGGTGTCATTTGTCTTTCTTTAAGATCTTTTGTACTCTTCACAATTTCTTCTACTTGTTTTTCTGAGAGACTTGCTTTGTACTTTTCTAGTTTTTCTTCTGTTACCTTAGACTTCTTCTCTGCAAGGCCTTTTTTACCATTCAAAATAACCATAGAACTATGGGTATTATTAATAAGATACTTTTCTATAAGTTTTTCAAAGTAATTTGTAGTTAGTGCAGCTTTTATTTTACTTAAATAACTTTCATATTCTAAATGCATAGTTGGATCCTTGTCATAAAGCCAACTATCCATACTAGTTATATAATAAAATAAACCTTTTGGAAAACCACCCAAATCAGCTTCGCGTAGCTTAAATTCAGTAATATTTATACATGCTTCTATTAGTTTTTTATCTATTCCATCTTTAACTAAATTCTTTAAAGTTGTAAATACAACTTCCTTGAATTTTTCTTTTTCACTTTCATTAGAGTTTTTTACTACTATACTGAACACAGGTTGTAATATACTATTATCAAAACTTCCAAATACATCTTTACCAATCTCTGCATCCACAAGTGCTTTCTTCAAAGGCGCTGCAGCACTTTCTAACAATAAGTATTCTAGAATTTCAAGAGCTAAATGCATTTCTGGCTGACTAATATTATCTCCTGACACAAAATTTAAACTTAAGAATGTTTTTCCTTCCTCCTCATCATCACAAGAAATAGGATAATCCATCTTAACTTCTTCCATTTTACTAAATGGTTTTTGTAGCATAATTGCTGAATCAATCTGAATTCTATCGAAATTGTTTAAATATTTCTCGCTTATGAATTGTAGTTGCTCTTCAATATTTCCATCGCCATATAAGAATATGTAACTATTAGATGGATGATAATATTTTTTATGGAACTCTGTAAACTCCTCCTGCGTTAAATCTGGTATAAATTCTGGATCTCCTCCAGATTCCACGCCATAAGAAGTGTCTGGAAATAAGGATTCTTGGATTTTACGCATAAGGGACCCTTCAGGAGATGAGAATGCGCCTTTCATCTCATTATAAACTACCCCTTTGTATGTTAGTTTATCTTCCTTGTTTTCTAATTCATAATGCCAACCCTCTTGCATTAATATTTCTGGTTGTGAGTATAGATTCGGATAAAAAACAGCATCCAAATACACATCCATAAGATTAACAAAATCTTTTTCATTTTTACTCGCTAAAGGATATATTGTTTTATCTGAAAAAGTCATAGCATTTAGAAATGTATTTAAAGATCCTTTTATTAATTCAACAAAAGGCTCCTTTGTAGGAAACTTTCTAGAGCCACATAGTACTGAATGTTCTAGTATATGTGGAAGACCATTATTATTTTTAGGTGGTGTTCTAAACCCTATAGAAAAAACCTTATTATCATCATCATTTTCTATATGAAGTAATCTTGCTCCACTTTTCACATGCTCAAATACTCTTGTTACTGAATTTAACTCTTCTATGTTTTTTTCCTCAATTAACTTAAACCCATGGTATATATCTCCAATTTTAAACTCCATTTTTCTCCTCCTAATACTTTCTTTGAAAACTTAAACAGTTCTTTAAGCGTTTCATCTTCCGTGAATTTTTAAATCTAAGCGCATTACATATCATATGAATGATAATCATTGAATGAACATGATAAGTATGGCATTGATATGACAAATGTTCCATACTCATGATATCTAATATTAATATTAATATTACTTTTATTATACTAATTATACACCATTTTATTCCACACTGCTAACAACATAAATTATTTTATATATCTATCTTTCCTAATTTTTATTTAGTCTATACTATGCACAAGATAAAAAATAATTTAAGCTATAGTATTGGGACTATTATCTTACCAAGCATACTTACAAAATTAAAATCATCAAAACTAAACTCTTTAACTTGTGTTGATTCGGCTAAATATAATACTCCTTTTACATAATCACCCTTGATAAGTGGAATTACAATAACCGATTGCCAGTTAGGTGCACCTGTAACAACATCATATTCAATTATCGTATCCCAATCTATCTTCCAAACTCCCTGCTTACTATTGAGTACAGATTTCATTATACTTTTATTATAATTATCATCATCTACCCATTTGTTTATAAATATCTCTCTTGAATATTTTTCGGTAATGGCTCCATTCTCTACAAGAAATAAAATACCTTTTTGCGCTTCTGTAATTTCAATAATCCTGCCCAGTAGACTATATATCTTATCTTCTTTTGTTAAATTTATATTTATTAGCTCAATTAATTCTATCATTGCAAGTACATTTCTGTGATCTTGCAATTCATTACCAGATATTATACCTGCAAGCCTATCTGTTTTTTTCGCCTTTTTAGAGAAATCACTATTCCAAGTAACATATCGATTTCTCCCCCGCTGCTTCGCCACATATAATGCTTGATCTACCCTCTCAACTAATTCACCTTGCCACTCACCCTTCATCGGGCACGTTGTAACACCCAAACTCACAGTAACATCTCGTCTATTGTCTAATATCTTTTCTTGTTCTATTTTACTTCTAAGTTTTTCAGCCACGAGCTGTGCTTCATAAATATCTGTATCTGGAAGAATAACAATAAACTCTTCTCCGCCATATCTGCCAACGATATCTGTGTCTCTTAAATTACTTAACACAACATCACAAACCCTCTTTAAAGCATAATCTCCTGTCCTATGTCCAAACTTATCATTTATAATTTTAAAATTATCTAAATCATACATAATAAGAGAGAATTTACTTTCATCAAGACTTGATTTTTCAATTTGTTCATCTAATGCCTCTTCTAGGTATTTTCTAGTAAGTGTTCCCGTCAATTTATCAACAGATGAACTTAATCTAAGTTTATATTTTTCAATTATTATACCCACTACTTTACTAATCTCTATACATTTTTTCATACTACCATTATTTAAATTATTTAATACTCTTTGAGATTCAATATATATATGCCCAATTACATACTTGCTTCCTTGTATGCTCTTTCGTCGTTGATTCTTCACAACACTTTTTTCTGTAATATCTTCCATGATAATTGGGATGCAAATAGACGCCTTTATAGTATTATAAATATTGTTTTTATCCCCAGTTGCCTCTTGGTTTTGCGAGCCATCTGTTACTAACCCTGGTTTATCTCGACTTAACATTTCAGATAATTTTTCTGTGGTCTGTGGTAACTCATATTTTCTATCACTAGCTGCAATAACTTTATATTCTTTATTATCATTAATAATTATTATTGCTCTAGTCGCTAATGTTATATAGGACAAATAATCAATTATGAGTTCTAAGTTTCTCAAGTTATCAGATTGCAAATTTTCTAATACATCACCTATATCATGAATACCCTCATGAAGAGAAACTGAGTATATTTTTTTAATAGATTTTATAAAGTTTTTATTTTTCAAAATATCCTTATGGTTTACCTGCTCTAATATACCCATTAATCCTTCTTCATCGCTAATACTTGCCTGTTCAAATTTGAGCATGGAGATATCCTTATTATTTTTATAATAATTGTTAATACCTAAAAATCTATTGAAGGGTCTTATTGCATTGTTTAGTCTTATATAAGATAATCTATAATTAATTGGTAATTTTAAATTTATGTTCTTTAATATACCACAAGCTTCAAAGTAATATATTACCGCATACAAATAATCCTCTTTGTTAAAATAATAATCGCCAATCGCAGTATATATTTTCCAACATATATCTATTTCCTTATATTTTTTTGAATATTCTAAAGCCTCATTAAAAACCTCAATACTGTTTGTATTTTTTATTAATCCGTCAACATATAACTTTTTAACATATACTCTGTGGTCTTTTATATCAATATCCATATTAATCTTGTTAATCTCATTAAAAATAATTGATGCATGCTCTTGTATTTCATTATCATATAAAAGTATTACAACTCCATAAAATATATTAAGTCTACTACTTACATATAATACTTTATTAGCTATTGTTACAATGTTTGTAATATCCTTTATTAAGTCATCATCATTTTTTCTTAAATATATTTTTATACATTTATTTAAAATCTGGGCCCATAATGCATGTATGGATTGATTATCCCCATATAATTCCAAAACCATATCGATATAATTCTTCGCCTTTTTCATGTCCCCTAATTTATAGTTAATCTCAGCTGCTAAAAGATAGAATATTTCAATACTTTCCCTTTGATCAGGATAATTAGTAAGTTCCTTATTGCAAAGTTCATAATATTTATAAGCATTATCATAATCATCTAATCTTAAATAAATACTAGCAATAGATGTATAACAATAAAATAATTTTAACTCAAATTCATATTTTCTACATTCCCCTAACTGTTCAATAAAACATTGTAGTGCTATTTCATACTTTTCTACTAGAAAATACGTCACCCCAATATTAATTGATGCATCTACCTCTCTATTACTAATATTATTCTTCTTACATACTTCTTTTATTTTCAAAAAATATTTTATAGCCATATTATTATCTTGGTAATAATATTCATAAATAACTCCTATATAATTTAATGCTTTTATTAATTCATCAATATTGTTATATTTATTACATATCGTCATCGCATTTTCAAAAAACATTAATGCCTCATCCGCCCTACCTCTTCTCATAAGAACTACACCCTTATGATTATAAAATATGGATTTCTGTTCTTCATATTTACCCATGCACATTTCTATTCCACTGTTACATATTCTTTCAACATTTCCATACTCTTGCCTTATCTCATATACACAAGCTTGAATTCCTTGACACTTAAGCCATCCAGAGCAATAGTCTGTTTTTTCTAACATGGTATTCATTTTTTTAATATAATAAATGACACTCTTTATATCATTTTTATTTAAATATATCGTTGCAACTTTAATCAAGCTATCTATTATGTGATTATGCAACTGATTATTATCATTATATATTTGAAGCGATAGATAGTAATTTATAGCGATGGAATTATGTCCTTCTTGTTCATGCAAATCGGCTAGATTCATAATGAGCTTGATATTTTGAACTGGATTATTTAAACAATTCATTATTGATACTGCTTTTGTTAAATTTTTTATTGCATCGCTTCTATTTTTTAAAAGTTTCATTTTTCGTGCATTTTCAATGCAGTATTCAATAATCTTCTGCCGTTGATCTGACTTTTCTAAGTGATAAATTAGCTCCTCAATATATTCTGTACCTCCCTGTGCATAAAAGCCTTCAAGTATTACCGATGCTAATCTATGCATATTTTTTTTATCTTCATCTCTAATTCTTTCATACATAAGGCTTTTAAGAAACTTATTATAAAAATCAAATACAAAACCTCTATCCTCAATTTTTTTACATAATATTCCTGAGGAAATAAGTCCTTTAATAACTATCTCGAGTTCTTCACTATTCTTATCAATAAAGCCTTTTATTACTTCTAAAGAAACCGCGCTTTTAAATATCGATATTATTTTTAGAATATTAAAATTTAATTTCCCCATTTCTTTAACTTGATTAAGCAGTATTGGATGCATATCCTCTGGCACATTAAATTTAGAATAATCGTAATCTATAGTCCAACACCCTTTTTCTTTATCTATATAAATACTTTTTTTATTGAAAAAGCTCTTTATAATTTCTTGCACAAATAATGGATTGCCTTTTGTCTTTTCAAATATACTCTCTGCAAATTTATATGGCATATTAGGCATACCTAAAATGTTTTCAATCATTTTACCTACTTCTATTTCACTTAACTCTTTCAAAAATATGTTGGTTACTACAACACTCCTAGATATAGTCTGCTTGAATTTTATAAATTTTTTATTTAGTACACATTCCCCATCGCAGTATGACATTATAATCATAATTTTTTTGTTTTGTAATTTCTTTCTCGTAATATATTCTATCAATTCAATTGTGAACTCATCTGCTAAATGAAAATTATCAATAATTATAACTATAGGTTTATTACCTATACACTCTTCTATAAAGCCCGCAGCAAAGTGTATAAGCCTATATTTTTCTTTGTCTCCACTCAATGGTTTTGAATGTATTATATTCTTTTTACTACCTAATTCAGGTATGAATTTTACCAATTCAGATTCATATCTTTCTATTGTTTCTGGTTCGCATTCAGAAATGAGCTGTTTTAATATATCAACAAAAGCCACGTTACTATTCTTAGTAGAAGCGTCTAATTTAAAACTATTATAAACATTTACTTTTCTCAAAGAAAAAAGATATTTTAATGACTTTAGAAACCGCGTTTTACCAATACCCGATTCGCCATGTATAAAAACAGTAAGATTATTTTCACCTTCATTTTTTATACATTCATAGCTATTTATAATTTTATATACTTCATCCTCCCTACCTATCATTTTCAAGTTAGTATTTAATTTGTTTATTTCCTTTTTCCTATATGGTATATATTTCTTTCCAAACAAATTATTTATGTCTATTACCAATTCTGAAATGTTTTGATATCTTTTTGCAATATCACTATAAATCATCTTTTCAATTATCCTTTGAAAATTTATATTAAGCTTTTCATTATTATTAAATATCTCTTTTATTTTAAAATCATTAATTTCATCATTTATAACAAAATTACAATTTTCACTCTTCATATATATGATAAACAATAAAATACCTAGAGAATATATATCACTAAATATACTACATTTCTTACCTTCTAATATCTCTGGAGCCTTAAAATATTCCTCATTATTCTCATCTTTCCAAAAAGTTTGTTTTTCAAGTTCCACTGTTGCAAAATCCTTGAATTTAACGCAATTTCTTTTGTATTTCGTATCTGTAACTATTGTATTACTTAAATTTATATCACTATAAACAAATCCTTTTAAATGTAGATAATTTATACTTTGGCATATTTCTATAAATAAATCTAATACCTCATCACTTTGCATATCACTTACTACATCTAAAATATTAAAATCATTTTTAACATACTCATTTGTGAAAAAATAAACTTTATCATCTAATTTTTTATTATCTAATAAATTTAATAAATCAAAGTCATATACTAGTGTTACATTTTGACATTTCAAGTTAGTTAAACTTATAAATTCTTTTGTATAAAATTCTATTAACTCTTTATTTAAATATTCCGAGTTAAGAATATTTAATTGTACCGTATCATAATTTTTTCTTATATCATTTACAATATAACTGGAACCTAACCTATTTTGTTTTATACATTTAACTATTCGATATCTATTATTAATAATTTCCACTTTAATCACTTCCTCAAATATCAATTAAATTAACATTTTAGATAATGCTAGAAATTCATTTTCAAATATAGTACACTCTAGGTTCTTTATCCCATTAATATATAATAAATTATTTAAATGTTATGTTAAAATTTGTATATCTATGTTATTATACCAATAAAATATGTAATTTTACTGTTTTTATATAAAATGTTAAATTTGGCTACTAAAATGACATTTAGGATACTGTTGTTGCATGAATAAATATATAAAAAAAAGAAACAATAATACTATATTTATGCTATTCATACTATTTTATTGATAACTCTGCGCAGTTGGTGATTAAGGAGGATACTAACTTGACTTATGAATATGAAAATTTCAAGTCAAATGCTATAGTTTTGGGTCATAAGCTTATAAACATTATCCCTATAAATGAGAATATGATTATCGAACTTACTGAGTCCCCAGCAACTGGATATTGCTGGTACTACACCACCTCTGATCCTTCTATTGTATTATTAGAAGAAAAAAAAACATTTGATTTTAATAAACCAAATATCTTAGGTGGAAGTAATCAAATTATCTGGAAATTTAAATGTTTAAATTGTGGTGAATGCAAAATAACCTTTTCTTATTATAAGAGCTGGAAAAGAGAATCTTGCTCCTTAGATGAATTCACGTACATAATAAAAGCTGAGTAGTCTAAGTCACTAAACAACTTATCAAAAAAACAAAAGGAGAGTCCACCATATGTAACGTGGACTCTCCTTATAAACTGTTATTTGTTAAAACTTAAGTTAATATCTCATAACCTGTTTGAGTAACAAGTATGGTATGTTCCCATTGAGATGACAATGAGCCATCTGTTGTAACCGCTGTCCAATCATCATCAAGTACCCTTGTATCTGGGCTCCCGATATTAATCATAGGTTCAATAGTAAACGTCATATTAGGTAATAATATTGTACCCTCACCTTTTTTACCTATATGAGCTACAAATGGTTCTTCATGAAATTCTAGTCCAACACCATGACCACCATAATCATAAACTACAGAATAGCCAAGACTTTCTGCATGTTGCTGAATAGCATTTCCTATGTCCCCAAGCGTATTAAATGGTTTCACCTGTTCTATGCCAAGGTCTAGACATTCCTTTGAAACACGTACCAAATCTACTGATGCTTTTGAGCCCTCTCCTATTATGTACATTCTACTAGCGTCACCGTAATATCCATCTAATATGCAAGATACATCTACATTAACTATATCGCCATCTTTTAGAACAGTTTCACATGGTATACCATGACATATCACATCATTTATTGATGTGCATACACTCTTGGGGAATCCACCGTAGCCTAATGGTGCTGGGTATGCATTATGCTCTACCGTATATTCATGTACCCAAGTATTAATTTCCTCTGTGGTTACTCCAACTTTTATTCTCTCACTAACAATATCCAGTACATCATGAGTTAGTTTACAACTTTTTCTTATACCATCTATTTGTTCCTGTGTTTTCATGATATCTCTAGGTATTGTATACCCAACTTTCTCCTCTATATTGCTTATAAATACGTCTTGATCCATATGACATTTTTTATATTTCTTGCCACTTCCACACCAACACACATCGTTTCGTGATAATTTATTCATTTCATTTCCTCCCACCTAAAATTATTCTAAACATCAATATTAACTACAGATTAGTTATAAGGCATCTTAGACTTGTTATTTTTTATTATGCTAAGTATATGCTTATCTTTAAGCAACCTTAACTTCTCAAGGTTATATGCTTTATTGATGATTTAATCTTTTATTACAGTTACTATTATACCTCTTCTTTACAATTGTTGTGCACTAATTAATAATTAATAAATATTAGTGTAATTTTAGCTCATAATAGTGTAAAATGTATTATTATACATATATATTAAAATAATATATATTTTGTAATATATTCTTTGTACTAGAATATATTTTATATTAATATTCATTAAAGCGACTTAATATTTAGGATGTGATGTAATTTTGAGACTTTTACCAATTGAATTTGCAAAACCAGGAGATTTTTTGGCTAAAACTATATTTGATAACGATGGGAGAATTCTATTAAGGGAAGGTGTTGCATTAACTGATTTTTACTTGGCAAGGATAAAACGTTTACAGATTTATTCTATATACATTAGTGATGAATATAACGAAGCTGAAATTGAAGATGTTATAAAACCTGAGTTACGCCAACATGCTATTAAAGCTATAAAAGAAGCTTTTTATAGCTTTGAGAAATATAGTTTGTATTCTACTAATACCAACATTGATGAAAAAAAAGTTTCAAAAGAAAAACGAGTCTATTTCGAATCTATAGGAATTATTGCGAAGGAAATAATTGACGAGATAATAAGTAAAAAAAATGTAATGATTAACCTCGTAGATATTAAAAGTATGGATAATTACACCTACCAGCACAGTGTAAACGTAGCCGTACTTTCTCTAGTATTAGGTGTTCAATTACAATTAAATCAGAATGAGCTTTATACTTTATGCATAGGAGCGTTACTACATGATATAGGCAAAACTCTTATTCCAAAACAAATAATTTTAAAACCTGGTCCCTTAACTGATGAAGAATATAAAACTGTAAAAGAACATACCACAAAAGGTTATGATTTTCTAAAAGGATGTTTGGAAATACCTGCTCCCGCTAGAATTGTTGCTCTTCAACATCATGAAAAAATAAATGGGCGCGGATACCCAGATAACATAAAAAATAAATCAATTAATAAATTCGCTAGAATTGTTGCTATAGCAGATGTGTATGATGCACTTACATCCGACAGGCCCTATAGCAAAGCCATGTGCCCTAATGATGCTGTAGAATATATTTTTTCTCATGGTGATACTCAGTTTGATTACGAAATGGTTAAAGTATTTTCTAAGGCAGTTGTTCCTTATCCACCTGGAACCCTGGTCAAATTAAGCACTGGTGATATCGGTGTAGTTATGGCTGTATTTCCTAACTTTGCTTTAAGACCACAAGTTAAAATCATAAAAAAAGGAATAAATTCTAGATCTAATGAAGTTGGCACAACCGTTTCTCTTGTTTCACAATTAGATATCGTAATTAAAAATATTGAGTTTGCCGTCTAATAACGTTACATACTTTTACAATTAAAAGCTAAAAAAGGGTATTCTTTAATTTAAAGAATACCCTTTTCATTAAAACATTTGCGGTAACCTAATCTATTTTTTTAATAACTTATTTTCTATATATTATTTATTATGTAATCCTTTTTAAGATACTGGTATTCATTAGAACTCGCATTAACTACTAAATTATTATTAGCTATTTCCGCAGCTTCTTCTATATTCTTAGCCTTAAACATTATAGTTCCACCATTTCTATTATACATTCCCCCACATATTAAATATTTAGAAGAACGATTAACCTTATCAGTACTTGAAGCATAAGTTATTGCTAAACTGTCATTACCACCTCTTGAATAATTTATTTTAACCAATAAATTCTTTGTTTCCATTTATTTTACCCCCAGTCCAATAATCTACTTTAGAAATGCAGTTTAGGTACAAATTAAATCATCATAAGATAAAATAATTATATATTTATAAATACTTTAAAGGTATTTTGTCTTAACATGTTATCTTTATATTGTAACGAACATTTGTTCGTTAGTCAATAGATTTTATTCTCATAATAAAATTATATGTATTAAGGTTGCATGTAATTTTTATTACATGCAACCTTAATACATATAATTTTAAGAGCCTAAAATATTAAGAATAATAAAAAATACAGGCTTAAGGTATGTTTATACCCTAAGCCTGTACCCAGTTCCCCAAACAGTTTCAATGTATTGAGGCTGAGATGTACATTTATCAATTTTTTCCCTTACTCTTCCAATATGTACTGTTACAGTCGCAGTATCTGATAACGCATCGTATCCCCATATTTTTTCAAATAATTCAACTTTACTAAACACTCTATTAGGATTTTCAGCCAGATAAAGTAATAAATCAAACTCCTTTTGAGCTAAGTTTATTTCAATACCATTTACAAATACCTGCCTACAATCCTTTCTTATTTCTAGTCCCCTTATTATAATAGTGCTACTTTTCACCACAGAGTTAAATTTATTCTTTATTCGCTCGTAATTTCGAATATGTGATTTAACTCTAGCAACTAGTTCACTTGGGTTAAATGGCTTTGTAATATAGTCATCTGCACCAAGACTTAATCCTTTTATTTTATCAATATCATCTTTTTTTGCAGATACCATTAAAACTGGGATTTCCTTATCCTCTTGCATACTGCGCAAAATAGTAAATCCATCAATTTTAGGAAGCATAACATCAAGAATTAACAAATCAAATTCCTTTGTTTTCAAAGCATTTAATCCATCTACCCCATCATTACATATTTCAACTTCAAACCCTTCAATCTCTAAATAGTCTTTTTGAAGCATCGCAATACTTATATCATCTTCTACTATTAAAATTTTTTTCATAATACTCCTTTATTTGATATTTTCCCAAATGACATCAAAATACTTGTACCTTCGTTTTCATGACTCACAGCCCAAATTGTGCCGCCGTGTCCCTCTACAATTTGTTTTGCAATTGCAAGTCCTAGTCCACTTCCATTTGCTTCACTTCTGGCCGCATCCGCTCTGTAGAATCTATCAAAAATTTTATTTACATCATTTTCATCAATACCGGAACCATTATCCCTTATTTCAATTATAATGCTAGAATTAGTTTCTCTAAGAATAATTGTAATTTTACCTTGCTCTTTATCCATATATTTACGAGAATTATCAATAATATTTAATATCACTCTCATTAATCTTTCTCTATCAATCTTAACGTATTTTAAACCATCTAAATTGTTTTCCAAACAAATTTCTATGTTCGACTTTTCAAGCTCCGGTGCACTTTCATGAATACAGTATTTAAAGTAATCCATAATATCTGTGTTTTCAAAATTAAAAGGTAATTGACTGAGATCTAACTTCGAATATAAAAGCAAATCATTAATCATAATATCCATCTGCGTAGCCTTTGAATAAATGGTCTTTAAATATCGCTCTGCCTTTTCAGGAGTATTAGCAACTCCATCCAAAATACCATTAACATAACCTTTTATTGATGTTATAGGTGTTTTAAGATCATGTGATATACTAGAAACAAGCATTGTCCTATTCTCGTCATACTTCATTTTGAGGCGTATAGAATCTTTAAGTTGTATTCTCATCTTTTCAAAATCAGCACATAACTTCTTAATTTCTTGATCTCCAACTTCAATAATTTCTAAACTTAAATCACCCTTACTAATTTCTCCTACAGCTATACTTAAAAGTGATAAGGGCTTTATTATTCTTTTAGAAAGTAGATAGGACATATACATGTTGAGTGCTATAAATGATATAAGGAATATCGCAACTATAAATATAATAAACTCTTCTAGAATGCTTGAATACCTAAAGACCGGAGCAAGTAATATGACATTCCCTCTGTTACTATCACTAAACCTAATTGGAGCTACTTCTACCATGTAAGATGTAGCATCAATTTCTACTAATTTTTTTTCAAATTTTGTATTAGCTTCTACTAAACATTTCTCTATGTCAATTTTATTTACATCCTTTGAAGTGAAAATAATAGTATTGTTTTTAAGTATTATAATTTCTCCATTTATGGTTGATAACTTTTGATGTAAATATTGTTGATATTTTATATTCTCTATATTGTAAGAACTTTGATTACGTACAATATTGCTAGTATCTGCTAACTGAGTCTTTATGAATATGAACTTTTTAAAATTATCATAACTTACGTCCTTTTTAAAAATGGTTGAAGAGATAAAAATAAATAAGACCGCAGCTACAATTGTAATTACAAAAGGAACTATTACGGTTACAGTGTTAGAAAAGATCAATCGTTTTTTTATATTCATTTTTCACCTCAAAAATGTCTTTAAAATTCTTTTTTGTCAAATATATAATATCCTGCTGTAAAAAATATTATACCATAACTAATCATCATCATAAATTGTAGAAAGATTTTTAAAATAGGTACGGTATCCATAGTAAATAGCGTATACCAGTTCATCATTGATGTAATGAATATACCCGAATATCTGTAAAATACAATTCCGAGTCCCTTAAACATAACAAAAATAAAAATAGACAGAAAAAACACGCCTATACCACTTTTAATTATATTTGCAAAAAATGCAATGATTATTGATAATATTACCATAGGAATTAAAGTTACAATATAGGAAACTAGAATTTTAATAACGCTACTAAATGTAGCTGAATTTGAATTAAAAAGACAACCAGCAATTATTGAAAAAATCATTATAAATAAGAGATTCGCTATGATAAATAACATAATTGCAATTAACTTTGATGCATAAAATTTGAACCGTGAGATGGGCCTTGTTAGTGCAATTTTCATAGTGTTTTGTGAAAACTCCCCTGAGAAACTCTCAATAGTAACAAGAGCAGTAAATAAAGGTAATATTGTATTTACAACTACTGATAAAACCAATATAGGAAATTCCATACTAGAAACTCCGCGTAGTCCAAAACCAGATCTTAATACTATCATAGATAGTTGTCCTATTATAATAATAACAAGTGATATAATCACAGCAACTATTATCTTCTTTCTTTTATATAGCTTTTCAATTTCATTTATTAAAGCAGCTTTAAATTCTACCATTTCGCTCTACCTCACTAACAAAATAATTTTCAAGTGTTGAATAATTATTTAAAATATTCTTCATAGTATCAACATTAAGCATTCTCCCATTGTATAACACACCAATATGTGTGCAAGTAAGTTCAACATCGTGAATAAGATGACTTGATATAAAAAATGTTGTATTTTCCTTTGCTGCAAGGTCTTTCACTATATTTCTCATAGCAATCATTCCCTCAACATCAAGTCCATTTAAAGGTTCATCTAATATAATTACCTCCGGCCTTGCTAAAATAGCTGCTGCAATTCCCAGTCTTTGTTTCATTCCAAGCGAGAACTTTCTAGGTTTCTCGTTTTTGTACTTAAGAATTCCTGTTAGCTCTAAAACTTCATCAATTCTCTGATCATCAACATCCTTATAATATCTTGAGACTTGCTTTAGATTCTCATAAGCTGTTAAATAGGAATAGGTTTCTGCTGTTTCTATAATGCACCCGACTTTTTTCATTACTTGTTCATAATCCTCTAGTATACTATGTCCTAATATTTTTACATCCCCACTGTCTGGTCTTATAAGTCCAGTCATAATTTTCATAGCAGTGGTTTTCCCAGCACCATTAGGTCCTAGAAATCCAAAAATCTCCCCTCTATGTATATCAAGATTTATATCTGTTATCCCTCTTCCATTTTTATATACCTTGGAAAGGTTTTTAATCTCAATTACTTTCTCCATTTATTTCCCCCCAAATACACTTTTTAAAATCTTTTGATTATAATTATATTGTTTAATAATGATAAAATAAAGATATGGAGACTCCGCCATAAGAATATCCTAATTTAGAGTCCCACATACAATTACAATGATTTTATTTATTATTCAAATACTTTACTGTAATTACCATTAGAGGAAATCACGTTTTCATTACTATTTTCATTTTGATTAAAGTATATTGTTGCTAAACCTTGGTTAATAGATATACTCCCTGTGAAATTAGAGGCTTTAACCTTCCCATTAAACTGGCCTTTTTCAAATGTTGAACTAAACTTAAAGTCTTTTTTATTCACTGCATACTCCTCAAACCCTTTTGCATAGTCCTCATAATATCTTCCACTTACACCCTTGTTATCAACTGCAGTGATGTCTACAAATCTCTCACCTATTTTTACGAATTTTGCATCTTTTTCTATTAAAATATCTGTTTTATATTTTCCTATATATTTTTCGGGATTTGTTAATTTACTATAATCTTGTTCCACATTTTTTTCTACTTTCTTGCCTGTTAAATCAGGTTTATTAACCTTAGTCGTGTTAACATCTGTCATCTTTGCTAGTAACTCAAAGGTTAATTTATGCTCTACGCCTTTTGCATCTTTACCAGAAATCACTCCAGTGCCAAGAACAGTTTGAATAAGTCCATCTTTAGTTGTTACCATGTTTCCTTTAACATCTTTTACAAATACATCATTTGTTATTTTAGGTATGCTACTCTCGTTATTAGGGTTATTACCAAATGCACGCTTAGATTCAAGAGATATTACTGCATTAATAATGGATGGTATTTGTGCTTCACTTAAAGAACCAGACAAAGTCTTGCTTCCATCTGAATTTTGTGTAACTACAACAGCGTCTTTCAAATTGCCAACAACAGCATCTGCAATTTTCTCCATGTCAGTTGCTCCCTCTTCTTTAAAAGGATTTTGTGAAGTTGTAATTTTATGAGGAGTTGTAAATGCAGTTGTAGTATATATATTTTTCGAACTATCTTTGGATATATAACCATTTACATCAGAGTAATTATAGCGTTCAGTTTTTTTTGAACCGTCAATTCTGGTTTCTATAGTTTCATCGGCTCCTTTTGCTACATCTACTTTACTTATGGAATCATTAGAATAAACTACATTACCATTGTCTTTTATACTAATCGACACATCTCCAGTATAACTTGTTAGTTTAGTTGTAGCACTTTCTGCTGTATATTTAACAGAGTCCTTTAATTGATCATATCCGCTTTTAGTTAATACTTGGGCCATAGCAGTAGTTGCAAACATTACACTTCCTAGAGCAAAACTTACAATTACTGCTGTTTTCTTATTTAACTTCATTTTATTTAATCTCCTCTTTGTTTTAAATTTGTTTTTTAACATGAAAGTCTTTCATAATTCTATTTTAAAGTACATGTCTCTACTTTCTATAAACAAATTATAAACAAAGTATAAACTCTATTCATTTAATTTTTACCCATTCTTATTGCCTTCTCCGTACAACTTTCCATAGCTGAAATTACAGTACCTCTAAAGTTATTCTTTTCTAATGTGTATACTGCCTCTATAGTAGTTCCCCCTGGTGAGCACACATCATCTTTAAGTTTTCCTGGATGTTCTCCAGTCTCAAGAACCATTTTAGCAGCGCCTAGCACTGCCTGTGCTGCCATTTTATAAGCTTTGCTTCTTGGCATTCCTTGAAGCACTGCACCATCACCAAGGGCTTCAATAAACATATACACATAAGCCGGAGATGATCCACTAACAGACGGAACCACATCAATAAGCTTTTCCTCTAATATTTCTACTTTACCAAAGCTTTCAAATATTTTTAATACATCTTGCAATTCATCATGAGTTATATTTATATTTGAACATAGTGCACTCATTCCCTCGCCTACAAGCGCTGGAGTATTTGGCATAGTTCTTATAACTTTTGCTTTCTCCCCTAATAAGTTGCTCATACGCTCTAGAGTTATTCCAGCGGCAATAGTTACTATAACCACGTTCTTCTTTAAATATGGTTTTATTTCCTCAATAACTTCAATATATTTATAAGGTTTTACAGCAAGTATTACTATATCAGAAAACTTTGCAACTTCCATGTTATTATTTGTTACTATAATATTATGTTCCTCTTTTACCTTACATAAGTTCTTATCTGATGGATTACTTGCTATTATCTTTTCACTAGAAACTAAGTTTGATTTAACTATCCCACTTATCATCGCCCTTGCCATATTCCCACAACCTATAAATCCTATTGTTTTATTCATATCAATAACTCCTCCAATGTAAATTTAATTAATAATACTAATTATATCATTAAAACGCACATTCAAATTAATAACATTTTTTAGTATAAATATTTAAAATTTGGTTATATTAATATTGAAATGTTTAATATTAGGAGTAATAGATTAATAATTATTGTATGCTCTTAAAAAATATAAGGAGGATCTTTATATGTCACATAAAGACAACAAAAACAGTAAAGACAATAAAAAAGCTAGTCAAAAAACAAAAAAAGAATTAGACAAAATGAGAATGGAAACCGCAAATGAAATAGGTGTTTCTAAAGAATCTAAAAAATTAGGAAAAGAAACGAAATAGTTTTTAAATATCCCTAAATCAAAAGGAAGATGCCCTATGACATCTTCCTTTTGATTTATTATAATGATATTATATTAATATATGATATGTTATTATAATTGCGATTTATTACTATTAAAATATCCAATCTTTTATCTTTCCTTTGCTATAAAAAATATTCCTAACATCTCTGGTCCTACATGTGACCCTACTGCCGTACCAACATAATTTAAAATAACATCCTTAACATTTCCATTTTCTCTAAGTAATAATTCTAAAGCTAATGCATCTCCTAGGCAGTCCCCATGACTTATTGCAATAACTTGCTTAATGCTTGGATCTGACTTTTCCTTAAACTTTTGTACTAAAGTACTTATTGCTTTTTTTCTTCCTCTACACTTAGAGAATGGTATAAGCCTACCTTCGTTGTCAACAAATAAAACAGGTTTTATATTTAGTAATGTACCAACAGCTGCTGCAGAACTAGATATCCTTCCACCTCTTTTTAAATGATTTAAATCATTAACCGTAAACCAATGATTAATTCTCAGTTTATTCTCCTCAAGCCATTTAACTATCTCTCCTGTAGATTTCCCACTCTTCAACATTTCATATGCATAATATGTTAAAAGTCCCTGTCCAAGGCTTGCACACTTACTATCTACAATTCTTATATCAGCATCCGGAAAATCTTCAAGTATAGTTTCTCTTGCTATATTTGCACTATTAATAGTTCCAGTTAATGCAGAAGACAATGCAATATATATTATAGACTTTTTCAGTAGAACATATTTTTTGAAAACTTCTAAATATATTTGGCTATTAATTTGTGATGTAGTAGGCGTTTCTCCCTGCCTTAAAGCGTCATAAAAATCTTTGCGAGTAAAATTCTCTCCAAAATCATCTTCTCTTGCTTGCCCTTTAAAGTTACAAATCAACCCTAATGGTACTATATTATCCTGTTTAATATATTCTAAAGGTAAATCGCATCCTGAATCTATTACTAGAATTATTTCACTATGTGTTTTACTCATAACTTAAATCCCCTTTGCCATTCTTTAAATATTATTTTTACCTTTTGTTCTATATAATTTATATATACACCTCTATACAAAAAAAGAAAAGCAAATATACTTTTCCTAGCTTAATTGAAGTGAAAATTACTAATTATTCTACTACCTTACCAATCTTTCTAAACTTATAATATCT
>ERZ1463033.24-NODE-24-length-25614-cov-9.490434_pt1 | contig 25614 bp, 24 predicted proteins | sample MGYA00564481_ERZ1463033 | MGnify/ENA primary metagenome ERZ1463033 (study PRJEB39244, sample SAMEA3635150) | Helicobacter pylori | study: EMG produced TPA metagenomics assembly of PRJEB11511 data set (Assembly of a 5300-year-old Helicobacter pylori...
TCAGACGTGTGCTCTTCCGATCTAGGACAAGTGTTAATACAAGCATTATTGACTTTACCAGTATTAATTGTTTTTATTTTTATTTATAGAAAACACAAAACTGATAATGAAGAGTTTCTCCTTCTTAAATTAATTGGTTATTACTTATTAGGTAGTTTTAGGTTTAACTTTAACAAAATTGCATTACCAGCTGGATTTATTGCTTATTTGGTGTTTTTTAGACCGAAGATTAATAAACCTGTTAAAAAAGCATTAGCATCTTTAGGCTTGTTTGTATTTGTTTGTGGGTTATTAATTCCTGTTATTCAAAAATCTTATTTTGAAAGACAAAGAGTAGTAAATGCCTCTAGTAATAATATATTTACAATTAATTTAAATAGAGATCATAATGCAATAAAGCAGAAGCTAGGTATTAATGAATCTACAAAGATAGAAGATTTTGTTGCCAGCTTTGAGAAATCAGGAGCAATAAAAGAATTAAGATATGAGTTCCTAACTAATGATAATAAAGGGATTGTTTTATATAATGTAAACTTTTCATCTAATAAAAATCAGTATATTATAAATACAACTAAAGTTAGTGAATGGGTACAGTATGATAGATTAATCACTGAGGAACAATTCTTTTACGCTTTGAAATATTTAGATTTAAAGAAAGTAAAACCCAAGGTGGAATATCCATACTATTCTATTAGATGCAGTGGGGATCGCACAAGTTCAAGTTGGAACGCACAAGATTCTAATAACTTTTTAATTACGGATAAGGGTATTGATAAGCTTAATAACAAAGACTTGCCTGTTAACGGATATACTTTTTGGATTTATGGTAACACCACTTCCTATGGTGATAGTTACAAATCATATATTCTTCCTATTACTAAGTAATATATAACATCATATAATTAAAAATATCATTACTCTAAGTTAAAATGATGATTATAATTGTATCTTTCTTTATAATTATGCTTGATACCAATATTATCCATAATTATGATATCAATGAGTTCAATATATATATACTTGGGGGTATTCTTTGGGGGTAATTAGTCCTTAGTTATATTATATAATGCCAGTTTTATATCCAATTAGTTCTGATTAAGCAAATATTTTGTGTCGGGGTTGTAAAATATTTAGGCACAATTAAGAATAAAAAAAATTTAGGAGAATGATATTGATGAGTAAAAGAATAGGGATGATTTACAGACTTATACCAAAAAAATCAGAAGAAGTATATGCCTTTGACGGGATAAGTACTGATGATATAAGTGGCTTATCAAATTCTATGTTAGATGCATTTAGAGACACAGAAGACTTCGAAGATGAAACTTTAGAGGATTTAAATGAAGAAATTCAAAGCGTTGTGTACGGTACTTTTGGTATATTTATTTCGGACGCTTCATTTCAAATTAAGCAAAACACAGAAATTGCGTCAGCAATCCTTATCAATTTGTATGAAGGTAACCCATTAGTTTCAGAATTATTTACAAAAAAGAAATATATGAATTTAGGTATGGCAAGTAGCCTTTTGAAAAATAGCATAAACGTATTATTGAAATTAGGATATGAGAACTTGACTTTAAATGTACACCCTAGAAATGTAGGCGCAGTTAATCTTTATAAAAAAATTGGATTTACAGAGCTATAACTTAGTTCATATTTAAGTATTAAATGTCATAAACAATAAACGGTTATGACATTTTTACTTGTGACGACTTATTCGAATATTACGAAGTAAGGATTATTTAAATAATCTTAGGAGATAAAATATGGAAAATGTAATTTTAATAGTACCAAACAAAGAACTGGAAAGTAAGGCAATAGCCTATAAAGAAGAGCATTTTTCTTGTGGGGAGACGGTAATTAACGGAAGCGAAATGTGGGATAATATGGATACTTATTCAGAGTGGCTTGAAATGGTTACAAAGAATGCAGATGTCGAAACGTATAACCAGGATTGGGTATTGACAGACACCTTTTTTGCTATGAGACAAAGCGATAAGAAAATTATCGGAATTATAGATTTTCGTCATTCATTAAATGAATTTTTAAAGGATTTTGGACATATCGGATACAGTGTATGTCCTTTGGAGCGTCAAAAGGGTTATGCATCAGAAATGCTTCGTCAGGTTCTTGCTATTGCCAAAGAACAAGGGTTACCAGAAGTGTTTTTATCTTACATGAAAGGTAATGTTCCTTCAAGGAAAACTATACTGAATAATGGTGGACAATATTTAAGAGATTTTACATTTAATAATGAAGTTGGCGAAGTGTTCAAGATAGTTTTATAAGATTTGTGAGTATAATGAATGGTTGTGTTAAGTCGTAATTTTCATTAACTCCGTAATTAACAAGTGTAATAATTAATAAACGAATCAGATAACTTACCCAATATTATTTATCAAGTCACTCATATTGCTAGTTATATATTTGTATAATTTACAGTAATAGTATTTATATGAGAAAGGCTACATTACCTTTATGTATATATAAATTAAGTAGGTGGGGGAGCAACTAATGAGTATTGATGACAGATTCTAAGTAGTGGTGGCCTGCTGATTATGGTCACTATGGACCATTCTTTATTCGTATGGCTTGGCATAGTGCTGGAACTTATAGAGTTGGTGATGGTAGAGGAGGCGGAGGGCAAGGATTGCAACGTTTTCCACCACTTAATAGCTGGCCAGATAATATAAATTCAGATAAAGCACGTCGTTTACTTTGGCCAATTAAAAAGAAATATGGAAATAAAATATCTTGGGCCGATCTTATGATACTTACAGGTAACTGTGCATTAGAGTCTATGGGACTCAAGACAATTGGATTTGGTGGTGGCAGAGTGGATGTTTGGGAACCACAGGAGGATATTTATTGGGGGAGTGAAAAAGAATGGCTTGGTGATGAGCGTGGAGGGGCAAATGGGGCAAGAATACGTCTAAAGCCACAAAGAAAATGGCAAATTAATGAGCCGGAAAGGCTTAGCAAGGTTTTAAATATCCTAGAAAAAATTCAAATGAATTTTAATAGGTTACATTCAAAGGGGAAGAAGGTTTCTTTAGCTGATATTATTGTATTAGGTGGATGTGTTGGTATTGAACAAGCTGCAAAAAATGCAGGGTACAACATTACGGTTCCTTTTACGCCAGGACGAACCGATGCAACCCAAGAGGAAACAGATATAAATGCATTTAGTGTTCTTGAACCTAAGGCAGATGGATTTAGAAACTATATAAAAGATAAGTATGCAGTAACATCAGAGGAAATGTTAATTGATAGAGCGCAATTATTAACATTGAGTATTCCAGAAATGACAGTATTAATTGGTGGTATGCGTGTGTTAAATACTAATTATAAACAAGCAAAGGATGGGGTGTTTATTACTTTACCTAAAATTAAGGATATAAAGTATGCTTTGAATGAAAAGTTGTTAGTATACGAGGGGACAGTACAAAAAACGTATATGACTGGATGGCCTAATTCATTTATTTTAGATGGTAAAGAATATCAATATAATCCTTGGAAATTTAAGACTATAGAAAAAACCAATAATTTAAGTGACTAGGTTACTTATATTAATATTATGAATACTAATTGTGGTACATTCACTTTGTTGCTACTGTTCATTTGAAAAAAATTGTAGAAATACTAAATTTATAGTATTTACGGTATAGTTGAATATATATTTTATGACGAACTTGTATTTAGTAATGAAGTAGATGATATTTTTACAGTTGAAAATTAAGGGCTTTTAATAGGAGGATAACTATGAATAAGATAATCAACATATGTTTTTCACAAAGTGCAGGAGCTCTTTTAAGCCATGCTATAAGTACCAAGGAACTTCAGGATAATGAAAAAGTTATAGTTCTCTTTGATAACCTTTCACATGGAGCTATAAAGGGCGGAGTAAATATTGAGGAAAGAATTAATTGGTATAATATTTTTGAGAGAGCTAATCCATTAAATTTATTTACTGATTCTGATATAGAGGAGTTAAAAGAAAATTATAATGAATTTCATGATGAAATTTCTAAGATGGATAGCAGTGATACTTTATACATCTGGTATGGATCTAGCCAAGAGTTCTGCGGAATGCTATATACATTAGAACTTTTAAAAGACGAGAAGCTAAATACATATATAATAGATGTAAAAGATACAGTTATTAAACATAAAGAGATTGTATTTCAGGTTAGGAATACAGGGGAAATCATACCAGAGAACATAGAAAAATATGCTGCTGCAAAAAGAAAGCTGAATTCAAATGAATATAAACAATTTCTTGATGCCTGGGAATCACTAAAAAAGGATGATTCTATATTGCGTGTTCTTAAAGATGGAAATGTAAAAAGTGTAGATGAAAATTATTTTGATATAGATATACTAAAATATACACCAAAAGAATTTAAAACCTCTATGAGAACTTTAGGCGATGTGGTAGGTAAAAGTGAAGAAAAAATTTCGGATGAGTATATATTTTGGAGAATAAAAGAACTAATTAAAGCTGGAAAAATAGAACACAACGGCAAGTTTGGAGTCATAAGAATGGAAATAAAAATAACAGAAGAAGGATTGAAATATCTTAGTACTGACAAAGATTCCATGAAGATATGGGAAGAGTATAAAAAAGATTCAGATCAAGAACAAGAGATGAAAAATAAATATAGAGAAAAAGGTAGAATGAAAGAAAAAATATCTATAGCTCAAAATTTAAAAGATGTATTAGATATAGAGACTATAGCTGATAAAACAGGGTTAAGTGTAGAGCAAGTTAAAAATCTACAGAAAAATTAATGTAAGAAATGATTAGCTTAAATATATTATTGGTGTGCGAACTTGAAAGGGGAATGACAATGGATAATATAGTTAATATATGTTTTTCAGAAATGGCAGGAATAAAATTTAGAGTTGCTATTAGGATGAATGAACTGGATGGCCAGCAAAAGGTTATAGTTCTTTCTGATGATCTTTCACAGGGGCCTATAAAGGGTGGAGTGAACATTGAAGAAAGAATTAATTGGGGGAGTATAGTTGATGAAGGGGAGTATTTTGCGAGTTATGGTGCAGATGACTTAAAGGAAAATTATAATACATTTTGCAATGAGATTTCTAAAATAAATGACAAGGATATTTTATACGTATGGTACGGTTCCAGTCAAGAGTTCTGTGGAATGTTATATGCCTTAGAACTTTTAAAGGATAGGAATTTAAATATATATTTCATAAATGCAACAGATACAATAGTAAAAGATAAAGACTATGTGTATTTAGCTAAAGATACTGGAGATATTGTACCCCAATATATAGACAAATATACTAGGTTAAAGCAAAAACTGAGCTCAAATAAATATAAACAATTCCTTGATACTTGGGAATTATTAAAAAAAGATAACTCTATATTGCGTGTTTTCAAAAATGAACAAATAAAAAGCGTAGACGAAAATTATTTTGATATAGATGTATTAAAATATACCCCAAAAGAATTTAGAAAATCAGCTAGAATCGTGGGGTCTATAATCGAAAACAGTGATGTAGAAATTTCTGATGAGTATATATTATGGAGAGTAAGAAAATTAGTTAAGTTAGGAAAAATTGATTATACATGCTTACAAGTAAGCTACGGTACATTTGAGAACATGGAAATAGAAATAAAGATAACAGCGGAAGGATTAAGGCTTCTAAGTACCAATCAAAAGGCTATGAGTGTTTGGAAAAACAGTAATGAATCTTTAGATGACGAAGAATATATGGTAAATGAATATATAAAAGAAGGTAGGTTAGAAGAGAAAATAAGTATAGCTAAAAAGTTAAAGGATGTATTAGATTCAAAAACCATAGCAGATAAAACAGGCTTAACTATAGGACAGGTTAAAAACTTATGATTAAGCAATATAGTTGGCAAAGGTATTATTTTTAACTTTATTCTCGGCGCTGAAGATGCCTTGGTGGCAGTAGTAGAAAGAAGTGTAGAAGGAATGGTATAACGTTTATTGAGTTATTCATTCGCAACGTTCTTAAGCATGCGCCGCAACTGTGAAATAAGGAGTGACAAAAAAAGGGGCAAGAAAATGAAAAATAAGACAAAGATTGGAATATCCATAATTATTGCAATTAGTTTAGCTTTTACAGGATTTATATATTATTCAATACATATTTCAATATGGGGAGTTAATATTTCTAAATATGATTTAAAAGAAGTAACAATCATAACCAAAGATCACGGCTATATAATTACAAACCCTAAATTAGTTTTAGAGATAGCACAAGAAGTAGCAAAAACGAAAAGGCTTTATAAACTTGAAGCAAGTAATTTTCCTCCTAAAGAAGCACCATCTATTAAATATTTAAAACTATCGATATCAACTACTTTTAATATGGGAGGTTCAATTTGGGATGATAGTAATAGTGGTCTAATGTTAGAAAGTAATGGATATTATTGGAATGTAAGTAGTAGATTAATTGAACTTATGGATAAATCATTAAAAGGAGCTAAAAAATACTTTTAAATATTTTCATTAAATAAACAAATTCACAAGTTTCATAAAATAACGACTAACCCTAATGATGAAAACCAAAGTGAAAGTAACACAATACCAATTGAGTTACTTTCACTTTGTTGCTAGCGCTCATTATTCGAAAATGTAACCATACTAAATTTATGGTAATAATGCTATAATTAAATAAATATTTTTGTGCTTAGTTTGTAAGATATTATAAAGTATCAATATAAATCAATTAATATAAAATAATGGGGGTTATTAATATGCTAATACGTAATATGAAAGAGAAAGATTTAAATGGTGTGTCTATATTATACAAGTCGCTAATTGGGAAACAATGCAATGCAGAAAATATGGCAGAACAGTTTGCATTAATAAGTAAAAATGATAACTATATTTTATTAGTGGCAGAAGAGAATGGAAAGGTTGTTGGAACTGTTATGGGAATAAGATGTATCACTATGGTGTCTAATTTTAATTATTTTATGGCAATAGAAGCCTTAATTGTAGATAATGAGTATAGAGGAAAGGGTATAAGCAAACTATTGCTATTAAATATGGAGAATAGTGCTAAGCAGGTAGGCTGTAGTTATATTATCTTAGTTTCTGGTAAGCAAAGAGAGGTAGCTCACAAACTATATGAATCTCTTGGATATGGAAAAGATGAAGCAAAAGGGTATAGAAAATTTATTTAATTGAAATTTTATATATTGTAGGAATATGATTTTCATGGCTCATTTAAAAAAATTAAAAGTTGTTTCATTTTAGTAAAGACAGTATCATTCATTAACTCCGCAATAAACAAGTGTAATAATTACTAAACAAATCAGATAACTTACCCAATATTATTTATCAATTCACTCATATTGCTAGTTATATATTTGTATAATTTACAGTAATAGTATTTACATGAGAAAGGCTACATTACCTTTATGTATATATAAATTAAGTAGGTGGGCAGGTAGGTAAACAAGAAGGGTAAGGAGGATAGTGTTTTATGTTAGAAGGGAAATGTCCAATGGCGGGAAGAACAAGCAAAGCAGTAGCAGGTGGGGGAGCAACTAATGAGTATTGGTGGCCAAATTAGCTTACGGGAAGAATGTCTTACAAATGATTTTTTTGTAAACCTTCTTGATATCAATACACTGTGGAGGGTGGTACCTGAATGTACGGAAAAATTCATGGGTTTCGATAGAGAAACAGAGAAGATGAAGTGGACAGCAACAAGAGTTGATCTTATATTTGGATCAAATTCACAACTTCGCGCGGTTGCGCAGGTTTTATGCATCTAAGGGCAATGAGGAAAAGTCATACAAGATTTTGTAGCTGCAGAGAATAAGGTAATGAATGCAGATCGTTTTGATGTTGAAGAATATTATAAGTGTAATTGAGTTGATTTCTTTTATTAGTTTATAGTAGGAGCAACTAAATCATTTATAACTATGTAGTTGGAAAGGGTTAACAGTTCTAATATTTCAAAAGTTGTTAACCCTCATCCTTAATAAAACATTTAAGTCATGTAAGGCTTTTTATACAAGTCATTTTTAGATAACCCATTTTTCTTTGCTGCATTTATCCAATTTAATTTTCCGATTTCTCCGAATAAAAATACTGGAAAGTTTGGTGCTACATATTTATTTTCAACAAGTGTCTCAATGTTGTTTTCAATGTCCTTATTAATTTCGTAGAGTGAAGAGTATATTTTTGAGCATAGCCTTTGCATGAACTTTATGTCTTTTGTTGCGCCTACTACCTCTCCCATACCTATCGAAGCAGCAAACCTCCAATTTAAATTCAATCTAACACAAAAATTTTTTAACACTCGAATAGCTTCATTATTTATTGTAGGTTCGGGAAACCCGCAATTTACAATGGCATATACTCGTACATTTTTAGGTGATTTATTATTGTTTTTGAAGTACATATAATAATCTTCTAAAAATCTCATTAATACACCAGGCAGAGAAAAAACATATAGAGGGAAGGCAAAAACAATGACATCTGCATGGGACATTGTTTTAAAATCCTCTTCAATTTTGCCAGAATGAATACTTGAGGTAACATGAATATAAAATCTATTATAATTGTTTTCATTCATATATTCATCCAGTCTGTTAAGAAAAAGGAGTGAATTTGATCCTTTTCCTTTGGGACTTCCATTAATAAAACAAATATTTTTCATAATAATAAACTCCTCCTACTACAATATCTGATTAATAATATTTTCATTATCTTTATCTGAAACACATAGTAAAACTTTATCAAAGCTTTTAGTATACTTACCGCTGGTTAAAGTAATAAATGTGTCTTTTTCTTCTTTTGTTAAGTCATCACTATAGCCTATCAATACTTGCTTTGGGTATTTCTCATATCTTTTAGGATGAGCTGTGGTACCATTCTTTTTTTCAAAGAAAGGTAAAACAGTTGGAATAAATCTATCTATAACATTCTTTATATTAGAGCTGTATTGTCCAAAAACTATTGGAGTAAGATAAATAGCTAAATCTGAATTAACATATGCTTTATTAATGCTATTTAATGAATCATCAATAACACATTCTCCTGGGGTTTTTATCCAGCATCCAAAACATCCTATGCAGTTTTTTACGTTATCCCTATTAATTTCAAACAATTCTAGTTCAATATTTTTTTGTAAAAATAGTTTCATCAATGATTTCTGTAAAGATTTACTATTTTCAGTTTTAATATCGCTGTCACAAATAAGTATAGCTTTCATTGTTAAAATCAACTCCTTTTATTATTTTATCCTATATATAGGGGGTGTCACATGTAGCCATCAAGCTACGCAATACTGAACGATGGTTAGCTCTCCTTAAATAATATATTTTCGTGCTGATTTATTAGTATCATATTACCAAAAAATGCAATGAAATACAATGCGATGGAAAAAGTAAAAACGATCATTTTTGGGACATAAAAAGTCAATTTAACCCTAAATATGGTAAAAATATTCTTAATTTATGGTAATTGTGTTATAGTTAAATATATAGTGTGAGTCAGAAATTGGAGGAAAGATTGAAATGAATGTGATTGTAGAAAATCATGAAGTTCACAAGAAAGGGTTTGGAATAAAAAAGGGGCGTATATATGTTTAATAAAGTGAAGCAATATATTAAAAAAAATATAATACTAAGTATAGGAATTATACTATGCCTAGGCATTATGAGTACTTATGCATATACTAAGATTATGCCTGGATGGTTTTCACAGTCAGATACTTATAATGTAGTAAAGGAAACATTTCTAACTAATAAGGGGTATTCTAATGAGTTATCAAGGCATGTAGCACCACAAGTATTTAAAAGAACAAATATATATAATGGTTATGGTGACTTAAACACTAAAAAAACTTACAAAGTAGATTTTACTTTAAAAGAAAAATCTCAAACTAAATTTAAAAATACAGTTTATGTTAAAATGAATTATTCAGTGAAGATAATGGATTTACAGGGAAATGTTTTAGGAGGTTCAGAGCATGTACCAATTACCTTTACTGTTAAGTACATAAAAGGCGAATGGTATATTACAGATAAAGAAGAATCTGCATAAATTTTAAAAGCTAAAATTTAAGAATTAAAAGGAGGGAAAATTATATTAATAAATTAGTTATGAGATTTGATAAGGAAAAGATAGATAATGTAATTTAAGGTAGTATCTATCTTTTTATTAAACACCAAAATAATGTTTTCAATTACCAAAATAAGAATGGCAGTGGAATTAGAATTACATTAAAAACAATACTTATCTTCCAAAACTTGTTAAAAGATACCATTCTTGAAACAATTGCCAAAATAATTGCTATTGGACATATAAAAGGTGTTACCATTATGGCGAAACCTTCTAATCTTTGAAAAGGTGTTATTTTAAAAAGCCAATTTAGTATAAGCAAGAGTATAATTGTGGGAATAACCAGAGAAATAATACCAAGTATATTACTTATATTTTACATTGAAGTTTTATTTTGCATGTAAACTCTCCTCTCATAATTACTGCAAATTCTGTATAATCAATTTCAACTCGTTATTTTATAAAAATGGATCATGGTTTTATTATTTGAATTTCTTTTTTATAAATATTGAACTTTCTTTAATAAGTCTTATTATAGATACAATAGGCGCTCCTGCAAATGTTGCAATACGAGCACTTCCACCACCTAAACTTCCGGTTAGTATCGAACTAAGGGAGTCCATAATAGCATTGTCTTTAACAAGATAAGTCCAAGTGGAGGTAGGTGGTTCTATTCGCTCGCGTAAACTTAAGAGTCCACTTTCTGATAATTCCATATTGGTAAAATCCATTAAAATATTTTCTAATATGTCCTGCTGTAAAGTATTAAAACATAAATTTGTTTCTCTTTGAAGTTCTCTAAAAGGGTTTTTACCGCCAATGATGTTTAAATTTATCCCCTCTTGAATAATGACTACCTCAGCCAGGTAATTAGCAAAGCTTTCATCTATATTATATAAAGCCACTTGTTTTTCAAGTTTATTTATACATTTTTCACCAAATAGTGTATTTAATTTTTCATAAAGCTTTTGATTTTCATTTTCTAGCACATTAAGGGGATCAATATCCTCTAGTATTTCTAATCGTCTATGATATACCTGGAGTCTGTGTCTTTCTAATAATGAAGAATATTTCCATAGAGCTCTACGCAAATCAGAATTCTGACCTTGAATAATTCTTTGTACCTGGTCTATCTTACGTGCTATTCTAGGGTCATCAATTGGTTCTTCTTGATTTTTTGGTCTAATATATGCAGGAATTATCTTATCAATCCCATACTTTTTAATCAAATCATCTTCTAGGCTTATAAAGAACCTGAACATGCCAACATCACCTTGACGACCAGCCCTACCTCTAAGTTGCTTATCAATACGCTTACTTTCGTATCTGTTTGTCCCAATAACGTACAATCCACCTAAGGCAATAACCTTATCTCTACTTTCGCAGTTTGTTCCACCTAACTTTATGTCAGCACCTCTTCCAGCCATATTAGTTGAAACAGTAACTGCACCTATTACGCCTGCCTGTTCAATGATTTCTGCTTCAAGCTCATCATTTTTAGCATTTAAGACCTGGCACTCAATACCAATCTTTTTTAATTTTAATGCCAAGTAGTCTGATTCCAATACACTTGAATTTCCAATTAAAATAGGTTGTCCAGTTGCATGTACGCTTGTAATCTCATTTATTAAAGCCTTATACTTTGCTTCCTTATGAGTGAATATTACATCTGGATAATCTATTCTGTTGCAAGGTACATGTGAAGGGATAACAAATACTTCAAGCCCATAAAACTCGCTAATCTCCTCAGCAGAATCCATAGCTGTGGCTGTCATTCCAGCAACCTTTTTATAAAGCATAATAAAACTTTGAAGAGTTATCTGATTCATAATTCTCCCCTTGGATTTAAACTCAAGTTTTTCCTTAGCCTCAAGAGCTTCTTGAATCTCATCTGGCCAATGCCTATTTTCTGCTATACGCCCAGTAAATTTATCTACCATTTCGATTTTATCATCTCGTACAATATAATCTATGTCCTTTTTTAATATAACTTCCGCATAAAGTGTATTATGTACTTCATTAAGCAATTTAATATTTTCGTCAGAGTATAGATTATCACAACATAATTGCGCTTCCACAAGGTTTAATCCTATTTTTGTTAGAAATGCATTTCTTTCATACTCATCCTTGTCATAATGAATTTTAGGTTTAAGTCCTTTTATAATATCCATAGTCGACGAAAGAGTATTATCATTTTGATATCCTCCTGCTGCAATTACCAATGGTATTTTTGCTTCATCAATTATTATAGAGTCCGCTTCATCCACAATAACAAAATTAAAGGGACGCTGGATACGTTCGTTTTTTTCATAACAAATTGAGTCCCTTAGATAATCAAATCCAGCTACTTTTGCTGTTATATAGGTAACATCACATAAATAAGCCTTTTGTTTATCCTGCATTTTCATATTATCCTGCACAAAACCTACTGTAAGCCCAAGCATTTCATATATTGGACCCATCCACACTGCATCACGAGCCGCAAGATAATCATTAAAAGTAAGAATGTGGCAACCAAGGCCAGAAAGTGCATTTAGATATGCAGGAAATACTGCAGCTATTGTTTTACCTTCCCCTGTCTGCATTTCAATAAGCCTTCCTCTATGCATTGCTATGCCAGCTATTATTTGCTCATCATAAGCCTCAAAGCCTAAGGCTATTCTAATTGCTTCTTTTACAAGTGCGAAGGCTTGTATCATTATTTCATCAATACAAACTCCTTGTGAAACCTTCATTTTTAGTTCTATTGATTTATATAAAAGTTTCTCCTTATTTAAAGAGTCAAATTTAACATGATTTATCTCATATGTAATCTTTTTATAGTCATCGTATTCGGCTTTATTAGATATACTTTCAATCTTTTTTAACATACTCTTTGCCATATATACTACCTCACTAACTACATCATATTTTATAGCTACTACGTAAGCTATATGCTTTATTATACTATAATTACCGTAAAGTGGATATAAAGTTCTTAAGGGAACAACGCATAAAGTATCAAATAAAAAGTTATATTTATAACTTTTTATTTGATACTTTATGCTGATTTTTTGATTTAATATACATAATTTCAATTTTTGCTAATTTACTTAATTATTCACAAGAGCTCGTATAGACTTGAACCTAGAAGTGATAAAAGCCAATATAACCACGAAAGCTCCTGAGATAATAAATAATAAACCTATGCCCCTCCCTTGTCCTGTACCGATAATCTTTCCAACTGTAGGCACAAGAAATCCGCCTTTATTTAATAATGGATTAAATATATGGTCGGCCAGAAATCCGGAAATACAGTAAGCAACAACAGAGCCTAGCTGTGATAATACCGCAATAATGCCCCATACACGGCCCTGCTTATCATTATCAATATTTTTTCGGACTAATACATCGCAGCCAGTATTAACAAATGATAGGGCGTAGAAAAATAGAAATGTAGCCCCTACTATAAAGTAAATATTAGACGTTAGTCCAATCAAAGAAAAGAATAAACCAGAAAAACTTAATCCTATGATCACCATATCAGCATACTTCTCCGTTTTGCTGAAAATACCAATATAAAGACTGCTCAGCAGCATTCCGATTGCACTTATGGATTGTGCAATGCCAAGTGTTTTGGAATCTGAGAAAGACAGCACAAGTGGCCCAAACAAGGTCTGAAGAAAACCAATAAAAAAAGTAACTATGGATATAATCATAATAAGAAACACTACGCCTCTATTTGAAGCAATAGCATCCCATCCCTCTGCCAGATTTTTCATGAAATGTTGACTTTCATAATTCTTATCAACTATCTGCAAGTCTTTTTTAATAAAGAAGACCGCAAGGATAGCAATAGCAAATGTAGAAATATCAATGGTTAAGACCGTCTCTATACCAGTTATACTGAGTAATAATCCTGATATTATGGGAGAAATCAAGAACTTTGAAGATGAGGCCAGTTGTACCAGCCCGCTGGCCTTAGAGAATTGGTCTTCAGTTAATAGGTCAGTAACTGAAGCCTTGTATGCTGGACCCTGAAGAGCAACAAAGACTGAACTGATTGCAGTCCCTATATAGATTTGCCAGAGTTCAATATTACCAGTTAGCATGATAATTAATATCAAAACAAGTCCTAATGCAGAACCTAAATCGCCTAGAATCATCATTACACGTCGGTCAAAACGGTCGGCTAGCACACCTCCGATCGGGCTTAATAAAATGGATGGGAGGAATGTACAAAGTGTGACCAAGGCAAAGCTACTGGCTGTATGTGTCTTCTGGTAGGCATAAGTTCCTAGAGAAAAAGCTGTCAGTCCACTACCAATACTAGATATTAGTTGACCCACCCATACAATTAGAAACCTTCCAAATAATTTGTTTTGTGAATTTTCCATAATTTCACCTTACCTTAACATTTTTATTTTTTTAATATAGCATATACAACTACTATCTACTGTCTATTTCCTTAAATGTTTTCTTCTGACTAAAGAAGAGGTCATCGTTTGTGATAATAATTATCATAGAAATCACCAGCATGACTCCCGTTACAACACATTTAGTCATCTCTTCAATTTGGAACATCTCTGAAGAAAGAACTGCCATTATATGAAATATAACACATACCAGTATGCTTCTGTTATTCCGGTAGTATAGCCAATTCATAATGATTGTAAGGGGTAAAACACTGACAAAAAAATTAACTACATAGATAATACTGGTATTCCAGAGGTTATTGTGATAGTAGCCTTTAATAAAAAATAAAGGTAAGTGCCAAAGCGCCCAGAGGATTGAAAAATAAATGGTTGCCGGAAGCATATTAAATTTACTGCGAATACTGTCCATACCGTAACCTCTCCATGCCAAATCTTCTAAAGCAGGTGCTAGAAACACAATAAGCATGTTGAGCATAAATTTTCCGTTTATAATTTTAAATTCTTTGGCCAAGTGAAGCTGCTGAATTGGCATTCCAAAGAGCACTGAAATCAAAATGGAAAAAATAATGACCACTGGCATTAGCAATATTACATAAGGCATATATTCCCATTTAATTCTCCTAATTTGGATTATCCTATTCCAAAAATCAGCCTTTAATTTTCGGCTACCAGAGCTAAAATACATATATAATGTTGCAATGGCAGGTGCAAACAACCCGAAACTCATAAACAACATCTGCAGCCCATCCTTACCTGACTGGAGACTAAAATAAGCTGCGATAAACCAGGTTGTCCAGGTTAAAGAATAAGCAATTATAAAGAACTGAAACGGTTTATACTGATAATTTTTATTCATTTTAATCTTCTCCTATTTTATTGTTGATCTTCTAACATTTTCTCGTACAGTCTAGGTATATAGCTAAAGCTGCCATTTTCAGTCCCCAACATAGTTTCTAAAATATATTCAAATGCTTTTGCCTTTTGAAAGATCTCCTGAGGCTGCCATTGAAATAGGCCCACATCGAACAAAAACTGAGAGGACACTAATAAAAACTCAACTACCTCTCTTGGGTATGGTGTTTTAAATGAACCCTCTTTTATTCCTTGCTCCACTATTTCAACAATAATTGGAGTCAACTTTAATATTGTTTCTACCAAGCTTTTCTGATGCATTTCAGCATTGTTTACTTGATGTAACTGCTCAAGAATATGTTTCTTTTGTGTTGTAGATTCATTTTTAGGCATAATGATCTGAAATATTTTTTCTTGGGCGTTGAGATTTGGATCTGAAGCGATAGCTTTTGCATCTCCAACGCCGATGCCTATAAAACGCATTACGATTTCATTCATGACCTCCTCTTTAGATTGAAAGTAATAGTAGAAGGTGCCTTTGGCAATGCCAATCAACTGCAAAATGTCATTTACAGTTGTCTTTACATAACCCTTTGTAGCAAAAAGCATTTCAGAAATATCCAAAATTTCATTTTTGCGTTCTTCGTGTTTTTTTGAAATTCTCATTGCTTTTTCCTCCATTATTGTAAACTGACCGTCGGTCTATAATAATCATATCATTAATTCTGTTTTGAAGTCAAGTATTATTTATCTATATTTTTACAATATAGGTAAATATAAAATATAAGCATAAAAATGAATGATTAGGTGGACATACTCAAGAAGTTGTAAAAAATGGAGATAGATATTGTTGGTGTGATTCAGAGAAATCTTGGCGGGATCCCATTGAAAAGAAACTATTTTAACTAAATTTCTTTATATGGTTAAAATTTATTTTTTTGGTTTGAAAATGGATAATGCGAATGGTATATTAATAATAAAGTTATATAAAGTATCCTTCAGGGTTGGGTGAAATTCCCTATCGGCGGTATAGCCCGCAAGCCGTAAGGCAGATTCGGTTAAATTCCGGAGCCGACAGTATAGTCTGGATGAAAGAAGGTGAATGCAATTATACGTAGTTTTTATTATGTATATTAGTTGTGTTCTCGAACCCCCTTAAGGTTGCTTAAGGGGGTTTTTAATGAATGAATCGCTATTAAATCGGTTTGGTAATAATCTACAACGTGTAGAAAAAGCATTGGGTGTTCTTAGACAAGGTAAAGGTATAATTCTTGTTGATGATGAAAGTCGTGAAAATGAAGGAGATCTTATTTTTCCTGCTGAAACACTTACTGTGCCTCAAATGGCTATGTTAATTAGAGAATGCAGCGGTATTGTTTGTCTCTGCTTAACAGAAGATAAAATTAAAGAGTTAAATTTACCCCAAATGGTTCCTAATAATACATGCAAATATGAAACTGCATTTACCATTTCAATTGAAGCTAAAGAAGGCGTAACTACAGGAGTTTCCGCTGCTGATAGAGTTACTACAATTCTTACTGCTGTAAAAGATGACTGTAAACCTGAAGATTTATGTCATCCTGGTCACGTTTTTCCACTTTGTGCACGTACAGGAGGGATTCTAGTTAGACGTGGACATACGGAAGGTACTGTTGATCTTATGCGCTTAGCAGGATATAAACCAACAGGGATTTTGTGTGAACTTACAAATGTTGATGGAACAATGATGAAATTGCCACAGATAATTGAATTTGCTAAAAAACATGATATGACTGTTGTTTCTATAGAAGATATTTTTGAATATAAACAAAATATGTAAGCTGATGAAATTAAAAACCATCATAGGTGTATTCCTATGGTGTTTTTTAATATTTATTTTAGCGTTTTCAAATTATACAAAAGCTTAAATAGTATAATGTATACAAATATTTTTCTTTTATAGAAGATAATTGTACAAACGACAAATCAAAAAAATTTAAACTTATCCTTGAAAAATATAAGCTTATAACTAATAATATTCATAAGAGTTACGTCAGATTGGTAAAAAATGCGAAGAATAGGTTATATATTGGTAGATGATAGTAATAGACACATATAAGAGGAGATATGATAAATGATAATATTATGTATTCTATGTGCAATATTGATATGCTTTAGGATTGAGTATGCTGTTCTTTGTAACAGTTTAAAGAAAGCGCCCTATAATAATGGGCAAAAAAAAGATGTGATTATTGTACTTGGTTATCCAGCAAAAAAAGATGGAAGCGTGTCACCAATTCTGCGAGAGCGAATAAATAAAGCAGCAAAACTATATCATGAAGGAATTGCTGAAGCGATTATTTGCACTGGTGCGGCGGTCGCTAATAACTATGTTGAGGCAGATGTCATAGCACAAACCTTGATTGAATTAGGAGTGCCTGATTGCAGTATAATTCGTGAAAAACTTGCAAAGGGTACATATGAAAATTTAGTAAACTCAAAGAAAATTATGAAAGATAGAGGATTGAGAACAGCAGTTATTGTATCTTCACCTTGGCATTTACGAAAAGCCAGTTCGTATGCTTTTAGACTTGAAATTAACCATACAGTGGAAAAATCTAAATTTCCTCATGAATACCTAATAATAGGAGTGGTAATTATTTACCTTTATTTATATACGCAGATGTTCATAAAGCTCTGCGTTATCATAAAGGCAACCAATAGAGTTAAGTCATAATTTTCATATTTTATGTCATACCATGGCAGCCACAAAATAGTAGTTCGTTTTTGATTTATAGTTCATCAAAAATGGAAAATACTATCTCGTAGTTGCTTTTTTCATGAATCGTTTCAATACCCCATATATTTAATCTATTAGAGTTTTAGAAATATATGGATTAACGTGGACGATATAGTTTTTTATTTTATATCTCAGCTTGTAAATTTTCGTCAACATAAATACAATAAAGTTATGGAGGTGTTATGCGTGAATTATATAACGACAAAAGAAGCAGCAAAAATTTGGGAAATCACAGAGAGAATAGTAGTGTACCATTGCTCTGCTGGGCGATATAGGCGCAGTAAACTAAAGGATGGTGAAAATAAATGAAACGGATATTCTTGGTTGAGGACGATAAAGCAATCGCAAGAAACCTTATGCTTTTGCTCCGCTCGGAGGGATTTACAGTCACTCACGCCCCTACGCGGAGTGAAGCCCTTACATCACTTGCAGGGAATAAATTTGACTTGGCGTTGATTGATATTTCTTTGCCTGATGGAAATGGATTTACGGTTTGCACGGAAATCAAAGAAACGCAAGATGTTCCCGTTATCTTTCTGACGGCTTCCGGCGATGAAGCAAGTGTTGTTACCGGACTGAACATGGGCGCGGACGACTATATCACCAAGCCTTTTCGCCCGCGTGAATTGATTGCGCGAATTAGAACCGCCCTGCGAAAAAGCGGGCGTTCTGGGGCGGCTTTTGAAATTCGCGGGATTTATGTCGATACGGCAAGTGGCGTTGTGAAAAAAAACGGCAACGAGGTTTTCCTTTCAGCATTAGAATACCGCTTGTTGCTGGTGTTTATTGGAAGCCCCAAAAGCATTATCACGAGGGGCAGGCTACTTGATGAATTGTGGGATGCGGCGGGTGAGTTTGTCAATGATAATACATTAACCGTGTATATTAAACGCTTGCGGGAGAAGATAGAGAACAACCCAGCAAGTCCGCAAATAATTCTGACCGTTCGCGGGACAGGGTATAGATTGGGGGGCGAGTATGCTTCGGAATAGAGAGTTTCGGCAGTTTGTCATTTTATTCTCCTTAATGTCCGCCGCCACTATAATGCTGGGATTTGCAATAAATGGGTCGGCGGGAATCCTTGCCATTGCTTCTGTCGTCGCCTTTGGCACAGCGTTTTTCGCGTTTACCAAAGCTCGATACAAAAGCATTGCGAGGATTTCAGATCAAATCGATCTTGTGCTTCATAATGTCGACCATCTGTATATTGGTGAATCGGACGAGGGCGAACTTTCCATTCTGCACAGCGAAATAACAAAAATGACGTTGCGCATTCGGGAGCAAAACGATGTGCTAAAAAAAGAAAAGGAGCATCTTGCAGGTTCCTTGGCCGACATAGCCCACCAACTCCGAACTCCACTCACATCAGTGAACCTCATTCTGTCATTGCTTGCGAATAACCCTGATGAAAACCAGCGGAAAGCATTTGTGCGCGAAACAGAGGAATTGCTTGTGCGGATGGATTGGCTGATTACTTCCCTATTGAAATTATCCCGCTTGGACGCGGGTATTGTGGTATTCCAAAGCGAGAAGATAGATGTAAACAACTTGATATGCGCTGCGCTTCGCCCGTTTCTAATCCCAATGGAACTGCACAATATTGATTTTCAAATAGATGCACCGAAAGGGATGATTATTCAAGGCGATTTAGGTTGGCTTTCGGAAGCAATTCAAAACATCCTCAAAAATTGCATGGAGAGCGCAGGCGAGAACGGGAAGATTGAGATTATTTGCACGGACAACCTACTATTTACCGAGATTGCCATCCACGACAGCGGCGGGGGCTTTGAAAAAGAAGATTTACCCTGCCTGTTTGACAGGTTTTATCGTGGAAAAAACCCAAACGCTACAGGATACGGGATTGGACTTTCTCTCTGCAAGATGATAATAACACGGCAGGGAGGGACGATTACCGCAAAAAATCACCAGCAGGGCGGCGCGATATTTACCATTCGTTTCCCAAAGTGACTAATCTCTCACCTGAAAGTCACAGAAATGTAAGTTGAAGGTGCTATTATATGGGTAAACCATGAGAAAGGAGACTCACATAATGGAGTTTTTAAAAATTGAAAATTTATGCAAAATCTACGGCAAGGGTGAAAACCAAGTTACCGCGCTTGACCATGTTTCGCTTACAATCGAAAAAGGGGAGTTTACTGCAATCATAGGCTCCTCAGGCTCCGGCAAATCCACATTGCTTCACATCATCGGCGGCGTGGACGTGCCGACAAGCGGAAATGTGTATTTGGATGGGCAGGATGTATATGCTAAAAACAATGAAAAACTCGCCATCTTTCGCAGGCGGCAGGTCGGATTGATTTACCAGTTTCATAACCTCATTCCCACCCTGACTGTGGTGGAAAATATCACCTTGCCTATCCTGATGGACAAGCGCAAGGTTAACGAGGAACGCCTGAATGACTTGCTCGAACTGCTTGGTCTAAAAGACCGCAAAATGCATTTACCCAATCAGCTTTCGGGCGGTCAGCAACAGCGCGTTTCCATAGGACGCGCTTTGATGAACGCCCCCGCGGTCATGCTTGCCGACGAACCCACGGGCAGTTTGGACAGCCGAAATGGACATGAAATCATCAAGCTGCTAAAAGCAAGCAATAAAAAATATAGTCAGACCCTGCTCCTCGTCACGCATGACGAAAATATCGCACTACAAGCAGACCGCATTATCGGTATATCAGACGGCAAAGTAGTGCGAGACGAGAGGGTGAGACCATGAACATTTTCAACAAAGTTACTCTGCAAGGCATGAAAAAGAGCCGCACACGGACAATTGTCACGATTATCGGAGTTGTTCTGTCCGCTGCAATGATCACTGCCGTAGCCACATTTGGCGTTTCGCTGCTGAACTATCTGGCAAACGGCGCGGCCCAAAAATATGGTGGTTGGCACGTGGAGTATTTGAATGTTAATTCCTCTTTCGCACAGGAACGAACTCTCGACAATGAAGCTTACAACACCGCAACATTTGAAAATATTGGCTACGCAAAACTTGGGGGAGGGAAAAACCCCAACAAACCGTATCTTTCTATAGCCGGATTTAGCAAGGAAGCCTTTGATACCTTGCCCATAACCCTTGTTTCAGGCAGATTGCCGAAAAACAGTGGGGAGATTCTTGTCCCAGCACACGTCGCGGCAAACGGCGGCGTTAAATTCGCGGTGGGCGACAAGCTTTCACTTGCTGTCGGAAGCCGCATGAATGGTAACAAAAATCTCGGTCAACACGACCCTTACATTTCGGGGAAAGAAACTCTTATGCCAAAAGCCAAGAGAACCTACACGGTTGTCGGTATCTGCCAAAGACCAGGCTTTGAGGAATCTTTCGCGCCAGGATATACCTTGATAACGAAAGCAGATGCACAAAACAAAGCGGACAGCTTAAACCTATTTGTCATGCTTAAAAACCCGCGGGGTGTTCACGCTTACGCAAGCAGCAAAGCGCTCAGCCATAGCTATGTCTTTAATGATAATGTGTTGCGCTTCATGGGTCTTTCGGAGGATAAGTTGTTCAATTCGCTTCTGTACTCGGTTGGCGGCATTTTGCTTGCCTTGATAATGATAGGCTCGATTTTTCTGATTTATAATTCGTTCAATATATCACTGAACGAACGCACACACCAGTTCGGGATTCTCTCGTCGGTGGGAGCTACAGCGAGGCAGCTTCGAAATTCGGTGCTGTTTGAGGGACTTTGCATTGGTGCGATCGGCATACCTATTGGCGTTATTGTTGGCATAGGCAGTATCAGGCTTGTGATTTCCGTTGTCGCCGGGAATTTCGGTAACGTTATGTACAGTAACGTACCTTTAACATTGACAGTTTCCATCCCAGTAATTGTCGTTGCGGCGGCGGTCAGCATGGTTACGATTCTGATTTCGGCCTATATCCCTGCCAAGAAGGCCGCAAGCACTCCTGTTATGGAGAGCATTCGCCAGACAAGCGAGGTCAAAGTTGAATCCAAAGCCGTGAAGACGTCAAAACTCGCGCAGCGTATTTACGGTTTGGAGGGAACCCTTGCGCTAAAGAATTTTAAAAGAAACAAGAAACGTTATCGCAGCATTGTGCTATCACTTGTTTTAAGCGTAGTGCTGTTTATATCGACCAGTGCTTTTGTAACGGATATGAAACAGATGGCGGAACGGTCAGTAGTGGACAGTGATTATGATATCTGTTTTTCCACGCAAGACATGAACGAAAGCGAAATGTTTCGCCTTTATGACAAACTAAAAACCGCCGACGGTGTTTATGAAAGTTCATATCAAGCAATTATGAAGTATTCATGTGGGGTTAAAGCAAGCAACTTTTCAGACCGCTACCGGAAATACGCGGGTTATAATTTGCCGGACAAAACGCTTAATCTGCCAATGAAGATCCAGTTTATTAAGGACAGCGAATATTTGCATTTTATTAAAGGCTTAGGCTTGCCCGCAAAGGAATATACCGGGCAAAATGCGGAAATGATCGCCGTTGCGAAAGTCAAAAAGGTGGATAACACGAAAGACGGGAAGAGCGAGATGATTGATATGTTCGCAAGTCGTTCTATGAATTTTACAATCGCTCCAGAAATAAATGACAAGCCGAAGATAAAGCAGAGGCAAAGTATAAACATTACGTTTGTTGATGCATATCCGATTGATCCGCTTCCAATGAATTCTTACAAGGTGAATCCATACGTTTTTATGATGGTTGCCCCCTATCAGCTAAAAGAGAAGTTTGAAACCCCTGGTACCCACGCTAATATGGGATTGACCTTTAGGTCAAAGAATTCTTCTAAATCGGTGGCTGAAATGGAAAAAATGATTAAGGGTGCGGGAATTACATATGAGTATACTCTATACAATGTGAATAAAATGCTTGATGAGAGCCGCAATTACGTATTCATTGCCAACGTGTTCGCTTATACTTTTATCATTATGATTTCGCTGATTGCAGTTGCTAATGTGTTCAACACGATTTCCACTAATATCAAGCTGCGCCGGCGAGAGCTTGCCATGCTCCGATCTATGGGGATGTCTGGCCATGATTTCCAAAAGATGATGAATTTCGAGTGTGCCTTTTATGGAATGAGGGCGTTGTTCTTCGGACTTCCCATAGCGGTAATCTCTTCTTGGATGATTTATAAAGGGATGGTTGGCGGCGGGGCGGATATCAATTTTGTGTTCCCATGGGTCAGTATTGGAATCAGCGTGTTCAGCGTGCTCTTTGTGGTGTTCATTACAATGCTATACTCCATTAGCAAGATAAAAAAAGAAAATATTATTGACGCGCTTCGGGATGATATGAATTGATTGATTTTAGAGTTGAACACCACCTTTCAGAGGACTACAATGTTGCAAAATCTACGATTGATGGCTATGTTTATTATACTCCTATAAGATTGTAAAAATAGTATTTAATGGTATAATAAAATGACAAAACGAAATTTTATTTATATCGCTAAAATTTAAATGGTAAGGAGTGAAACACTAATATGATAATGAAAAAGATGCTGGCTTCGTTGACCATGTGCCTTGCACTCATGGCGGGGATGACAAACACGGCGGGTGCTGCGATGTCCTCCAACACATCGAACTTTATGAAGGCTCTCGGTAGTAACACGGGTTTTGATACGTTCGACTCGTTATTCTGAGTCCAGCAACGGCGATTTTACTGGAGTTAGCAATAAGGGTACAGATGATGCTATTCTTATCAAATTCGATAAAAGCGGCGCTACTGAATGGATAAAGGATGTCGGCGGCTCGGATCGTGATAGATTAAATAGTGTGCAGCAGACTTTAGATGGCGGGTATATCGCGGCGTGTTCCTCTGGCTCAACAGATGGTGATTTTACTGGAATTAGAAATAAAGGCACAGGTGGCGCGATTATTATCAAATTTAACAAAAGTGGCACCACTCAATGGATAAAGAACTTTAGCGACTAAGGTTTTGCTGGCTCGGAGTTCTCTAGTGTACAGCAGACTTCGGATGGTGGATATGTTGCGGTGGGTGATAGCACTGATGGCGCTACACTCATAAAATCTGATAATACTGCAATAACTGTCGATTCAACTGCACTTAGACCAACGGGGGTAAATGCTTCAGCTGTATCCATAATGGATCTTGTGTCAACTCAATTAACAAAAACAGGAAATAACACAGCTACATTCAAATATAAAATATTAAATACAGCTGGTATAAACATTACTCAAAAAATTCCATCTTCCCAAATAGAGGTAGCTGCATCAGTAAATTCATCAATAACCTTGGATCCATTAACTGGAACAGGTACTATAACATTTACAGCTTCCTATGATGCTTCTAAACCAATCAGTATTACATTAATAGATCCGGCAAGTAGCATAACTAAAACCTCAACTCTTAATAATTAAGTTAAACTCATGAAACAAGCTTCAAACCTTGATATATAAGGATTGGAGCTTGTTTTTTTATTAAGCTTCCGTGGAAATTTTCCCGATTTATCTTAAATGCATTGCCACTGGCATCATCACAAATTATAAATGAAGTGTTTGGATTTCAGTTTGATATGGGAATTTGGATACCATATGCAGTTATGGTAAGTATGGTTTTGGTGTTTATTGTATTCGGTATGTTGCTTAGTCATGCAGTTCGCAGAGAGGAAATATAATTAATATATAACTCCCACTTATAGAAATGGGAGACTTTCCTTTTAAAATTTTGCTAGAATGAAAAAAATTCTACTATATTTTTTTTAGGTTTAGAGACTTTACTTTCAAATACCTTCGTACTATCAGAAGCACTTATCCATACCCTATGTAATGAAAATATACCGTTCTTTTTAGAGGACCAGCCATTTTTAGTGGTGAAAGCCATTTTGTAACCAGCTTCTTCCAATGCCTCAATTGCGTTTTTGTTGTACCCACCATAAGGATATGCAAAGAAATTTATTCTTTTATTTAATGTTTTTTCAAGATATTTTTTAGATTGAATTAACGTTTTTAGTTGGTTATCCTTAGAAATCAATTTTAAATTATCATGATGTGCAGTATGACTTTCTATATCTACACCATATTTGTCCATTTCTATAAGTTGTTTAGATGTTAGCATATTGCTATGTACATCAATAAGGGAACTAATAACAAAAATTGTTGCTTTAAATTTATATTTTTTTAGAACAGGAAACATAGCCGTATAATTATTATCATATCCATCATCAAAAGTAATGACTACCGATTTTTTAGGTATTGGAGTATTATTCATAAGGTACTCATACAAGTTTGTAAGTGTTATAGTATAATAACCGTTATCCTTTAAATATTTCATTTGATCCTCAAACTTTTTTATTGGAATACAAATAGGATTACCTTTATCATAGCTAATTGAGTGGTACTGTAGAACTGGAATACTCTTTCCGTAAGGTTTAATATCAGTAGTATTGTCAAACCCTGGTATTGTAGAGCTTTCAATTGGTTTAACAGGGTTTGTTTTTTTAATTGTAGTGGATGTAGCCCT
>ERZ1463033.25-NODE-25-length-25509-cov-9.400919_pt1 | contig 25509 bp, 20 predicted proteins | sample MGYA00564481_ERZ1463033 | MGnify/ENA primary metagenome ERZ1463033 (study PRJEB39244, sample SAMEA3635150) | Helicobacter pylori | study: EMG produced TPA metagenomics assembly of PRJEB11511 data set (Assembly of a 5300-year-old Helicobacter pylori...
ATCTTTTTTAGTAAGGGTTCCATCAAAATCGGATATAAATGCAAAATCTTTCATTTTATTAATCTCCTCGTAAGCTTATTGTAGAGTTAGTTTGCTTGATTTCAATAGTAGTATAACAGAAAAATAAAGATATGTAATGTTTTTTTGTTTACAAAATCCAATATATTACATTAAATCTAGATTATTATCAATTTTAAATAGGCTACTAAGAAAAACGGTCAATAATCGACTTAGAACTACGAGGCTCGCATACAGTTTGTCTTAATGAACTTTAATGAATACAAGAACATTTTAAGCGAACTATTACTCGGCTTTAGTAAAAAGCTAATTGGGATTATAATCTCTATAGACTTAAGAAACAAGCTTTGAAGGGCTATTGGTATAGGCTAGCAAAGGGGTTAGGCATTTTTTAGAAAATAGTAAGTAATTATGCTATTACGTAGCAGACGTCCTAATTAGCTTAAAGGAGGATTTTATATGGTAGGTCTAATAATAATGATAATCTCATTATTTTGTTATTTATTTTATGCACTTTTAAATCCGGAAAAATTTTAACGACATTTCACAAGGAGGTCTATTAAATGGATGTTATACAAATTATTATACCGTTAATTATTTTTGTTTTAATTATTATTCCTTTAGGAAGATATGTCTATAACGTTCTAAGTGGGGAAAAAAGCTTTGTTGATCCATTGCTTAACAAAGTTGATAATTTAATTTTTAAAGTAACAGGAATTAAAAAGGATGAAATGACCTGGAAACAGTATGTCTTAGCAATAATAATATCAAATGTGGTAATGTGTTTAGCTGCATTTATTATTTTAAAATTGCAAAATATACACATATTTAATCCTAATAATATAGGATCTATGAAGTCAGATTTATCATTTAATACAGCTATAAGTTTTATAACAAATACTAATCTACAAGGTTATGCTGGAGAATCAGGAGTATCTTATTTAAGTCAGATGGTAGTAATGACCTTTTTAATGTTTACATCTGCATCTACTGGTTTTGCTGCTGCAAGTGCATTTATGAGAGGAATTATTGGTAGAAAAAAGACACTTGGAAATTTTTTCGTAGATATGACAAGAATAATTACAAGAATTTTACTTCCATTATCAATATTTGTTACAGTAATTTTAGTATCGCAAGGAGTACCTCAAACTCTTGCCCCTAATAAAACTATAACAACAATAGAAAGTAAATATCAAGATATTGCAATGGGACCAGTTGCATCACTTGAATCAATAAAGCATATAGGAACAAATGGTGGAGGGTTCTTTAATGCAAACTCTGCACATCCTTTTGAAAATCCAACGACCTTTTCAAATTTAGCTGAATTACTTTCAATGATGGCATTACCTGGAGCATTAGTTATTGCCTTTGGATTAATGCTTAAAAATAAAAAACAAAGTTGGATGATTTTTATTACAATGGGGGTCCTACTTGTAATGATGATTCCGGTTATATACATGTCAGAAAAAGCTGGAAATCCGAACTTAGCTAAAGTAGGGTTAAGCCAAGTTATGGGTAATATGGAAGGTAAAGAAGTTAGATTTGGAATCGCAGCATCAGCATTATTTACTACTATTACAACTGCGTTTACAACTGGAACTGTAAATACTATGCATGATTCACTAATGCCCCTGGGAGGACTTGTACCGTTATGGAATATGATGCTCAATGTAGTCTTTGGTGGTAAAGGTGTAGGTTTTATGAATATGATGATGTATGCAATAATCACAGTATTTATTGCAGGGTTAATGGTTGGACGGACACCTGAATTTTTAGGTAAGAAAATAGAAGGTAAAGAGATAAAATTGATTGCACTTGCAATACTAGTGCATCCATTTATAATATTATTTCCATCCGCAGTTGCACTTTCAACAAAAATGGGACTTAGCTCAATAACAAATCCCGGTTTTCATGGACTAACTGAAACAGTTTATCAATTCACATCCGCGGCGGCCAATAACGGTTCAGCATTTGCAGGTTTCAATGGAAACACAATGTTTGCGAATACTACAACGGGTATTGTGATGATCCTTGGAAGATATTTATCAATAATAATACTACTCGCTGTTGCAGGTTCTTTAGCATCTAAACATGCTGTTCCTGAAACTATGGCTACATTTAGAACAGATAATAGCATATTTGTAGTGATTTTAATTAGTGTTGTAATAATAATAGGTGCTTTGACATTCTTGCCAGCACTTACACTCGGACCTATAGCAGAACATTTAATGCTAGGTCATTAGAAAGGGGCTTGGATATATTATGAGTAAGAAAAAAATTATAACTGGGGATATACTCAAAGATGCTTTTAAGGGTGCTTTTATAAAATTAAATCCTAAATACATGATAAAAAATCCTGTTATGTTTGTAGTTGAAATTGGTTTTGTAATAACTTTATTTCTAACTTTTTTCCCATATGTATTTGGTGATAAAGGTGAAAATATTAGAGGATACAATGGACTTGTATCCTTTATACTACTTATTACAGTTCTGTTTGCAAATTTTGCTGAAGCAGTGGCTGAAGGAAGAGGAAAAGCTCAAGCCGAAAGTTTAAAAAAATCCCGAACGGATGCAATGGCAAAATTATTAGATTCAAAAGGAAATTTTAAATTAATAAGTGCTGCTAAGCTAAAAAAGGGAGATATAGTTCTTGTTGAGACTGGTGATTTTATTCCTAATGATGGGGAGGTAATTGAAGGACTTGCATCAGTTGATGAATCTGCAATTACTGGAGAATCGGCTCCTGTACTTAAGGAATCAGGTGGTGATTTTGGATCTGTAACAGGAGGAACAAAGGTTGTTAGTGATTGGCTTAAAGTTGAAATAACAGTAACTCCCGGAGAATCATTTTTAGATAAGATGATTAAACTGGTTGAAGGTGCTTCAAGGAAAAAATCGCCAAATGAAATTGCGTTAAGTACGTTACTTGTAGCTTTAACAATAATATTTTTAATTGTTATAGTAACTTTATATCCTATGGCTAACTACTCTAAAGTTACCTTGCAGGTATCCACACTTATAGCACTACTTGTTTGTCTTATTCCTACAACTATCGGAGGACTTCTATCAGCAATTGGAATAGCAGGAATGGATAGAGTAACAAGATTTAATGTAATTGCAATGTCAGGTAAAGCTGTTGAGGCTTGTGGAGATGTAGATACAATGATTCTTGATAAAACTGGAACAATAACTTATGGTAACAGACTTGCAGCTGAATTTATACCTGTGGGAAGACATACTTTAGGAGAGCTTAGGACTGAGGCTTTAATTTCATCTATAAAAGATACAACTCCAGAAGGCAAGTCAGTAATTGAACTTGCAAAGAAACAAGGAGTTTCAATTAATGAAGATGATTATAAAGATGCTGAATTTGTAGAGTTTACGGCGCAGACAAGAATGAGCGGTATGAACCTATCAAATGGAGTTAAGATTAGAAAAGGTGCATCAGATTCTATAATTAAATATGTGGAGAAAATCAATGGAAAAGCTCCTACAGATTTAGAGGCGGCAGTAATAAGAGTTGCTAGTGCTGGTGGTACACCACTTACTGTTTGTGTAGGAAATGAGATATTCGGTGTTATTTACTTAAAAGATACCGTGAAACCGGGCCTTACAGCAAGGTTTGCAAGACTTCGTGAAATGGGTATTAAAACTATTATGTGTACTGGAGATAATCCTCTTACTGCAGCAACTATAGCAAGGGAGGCTGGTGTAGATGATTTTGTAGCAGAGTGCAAACCAGAAGATAAAATTGCTGTAATTAAAAAAGAACAGGATTTAGGTAAGCTTGTTGCTATGACAGGAGATGGAACAAATGATGCCCCAGCACTAGCTATGGCAGATGTAGGAATTGCAATGAATAGTGGAACTACAGCAGCTAAAGAAGCTGCAAATATGGTTGATCTTGATTCAGATCCTACAAAAATATTAGAGGTTGTAGAAATTGGTAAACAACTCCTTATAACAAGAGGCGCGTTAACTACTTTTAGTATAGCAAATGATGTAGCAAAATACTTTGCAATTATTCCTGCTATGTTTGCAGTAGGAATAGCACGGATGAACGTACTAAATATTATGGGATTATCAACGCCTCATAGTGCCATACTATCTGCATTAATATTTAATGCTATAATAATTCCAGCTTTAATTCCTATAGCAATGAAAGGTGTAAAATATACACCAATGAAATCAGAAGCCTTACTTCGCAGAAATCTTTTAATTTATGGATTAGGTGGACTTATTGCTCCATTTGTAGGAATTAAACTATTAGATTTAGCAGTTACGCCATTACTTAGAATTCTAAACCTAGGTTAATCTTAGGTTTTATATGAGGGAGAGATAGAAATGAAAGATATGTTAAAAAAATCAGTATTATTAAGTGTGGTACTCTTTGCTTTATGTGGTTTGATATATCCTCTAGCTATGACTGGAATAAGCCAAGTGTTATTTAACAAAAAGGCTAATGGAAGTATGGTTAGTTTTAATGGGAAGGAGGTTGGCTCAGGGCTTATAGGGCAAAGTTTTACTGATAAAAGATTTTTTCGCTCTAGAGTTTCAAATTCTAATTATAATACCTATACAAAAGCAGATTTGAAGCCTGATAGTAAAGGTAATATTGCATATACAGGTGTAACTTCTGGGTCTTCTAATCTTGGCCCATCAAATCCTGTTTTAATGGATAGAGTAAGAAAAGATATGGCTGATTTTTTAAAAAGGCATCCTGGTTTAAAAGCAGGAGATGTACCTACTGATTTGTTAACAAGTTCTGCTTCAGGACTTGATCCTAATATTAGTCCCCAGGCTGCTAAGATACAGGTAGCAGCTGTTGCAAAGGCTACTAATATTAGCTCAACTGATTTAAATAATATTATATCAAACAATACACAAGGAAGAGCTTTAGGCATATTGGGGGAACCAAGAGTAAATGTATTAAAAGCTAATTTAGATATAGCTAATATATTAAAAAGCAAAGGCACACTTTAAAAAGGAAAATATTTATTATATAATGTAAGTATTTTAGTACAATCTTAGATTTATGTGAACAATAAAATTAATGAGGTTGGTGAATAATATGAAAAAGGTTTTGGTAATAGATGATACAAAAAATATAAGAATGTTATTAACCACATGTCTTGAATTAAAAGGTTATAAAGTTCTTACTGCGGATTCTGGTAAATCGGCTATAGATATATTAAAGGAAGAAAAGCAAAGTATTGATATAATATTTTTGGATATAAGGATGCCTGAAATGAGTGGAACTGAGGTTTTAAAGATAATTCGCGATATGGGTTTTAACTGTCCTGTTATTATTATGACAGCATTTGCTACAGTAAAAAATGCTGTTGATTGTACTAAACTTGGAGCTGCAGCTTACCTTCAGAAACCATTTTCGCCTGATAGAGTTACTTCTGTTTTAGAAGAAATATTTACTTCAAACGAGAACATTGATAAAAGTTTTGTTGAAAGTCCAAAAGATTTAGGAGAAGAAAAGATATTAATAGCAAAATCAAAGAAGTTGATTGAAGAGGGAGAATACGCAAAGGCTCATAATACTTTAAAAATAGTACTCGGAATAAACCCTTATAATAAAGAAATTTATCATTTGATAAGTGAAGTAAATAAGAACTTAAATAAATTTGATGAAGCAGAATTATTTAATAATATTTATGAACTATTTAATGATTCACATATTTAAACATAACATAATAATTATATAGAAATTACATTGATAATGAAAATATATTTAGGATGTGATAGTAGATGGAGGCTTATGAAAAAGAAACCAGAGGAAAATTAAAAATATATATTGGTGGAGCTCCGGGTGTGGGTAAGAGTTATCAAATGCTACATGATGCTAATGATATGAAAAAAAGTAATATAGATATTATCATAGGTATAATAGAAACTTATGGAAGAGTGGGAACAGAAGAGCAAATAGGACATCTAGAGATTCTTCCTTTAAAAGAAATAAGATATAAAGGAATTAATCTAAAAGAACTTGATATCGATGGAGTTATAACACGAAAACCAGAATTTGTTATAATAGATGAGTTAGCTCATACTAATGTGCCTACATCTAGAAATAAAAAGCGTTTTGAAGATGTTCTAGAAATATTAGATAATGGCATAAATGTAATGACAGCAGTTAACATTCAGCATTTAGAAAGTCTAAATGATCATGTTAGTAGAATGACTGGAATTAAGGTTAAAGAAACGTTGCCAGATAAAATTATTGACATTGCAGATGAAATTGAAGTTGTAGATGTATCGCCTGATGCACTCCGCGGGCGAATACAGGATGGAAAAGTTTATTCAGAGGATAAAATTGAGGATGCATTGCATAACTTTTTTAGAATAGGGAATTTAACCGCATTAAGAGAACTTACTTTAAGAGAAGTTGCAAATGAAGTGGATGAAAAACTTGTAATATACAAGAATAAAAAGAAGGTAGTTGGATTAATAGGAGCGCAAGAAAAAATATTAGTATGTGTTAATCTTAATTTTAATGCAGAATACTTAATTAGGCGCGGTTATAGAATGGCAAAAATGTTAAAAGCAGAATTTTATGTTATAACTGTAAACAAACCTTATAATTATGGAATAGAAGAGTCAAAGAAATTAGAAGAATTAAAAAAATTATGTGAGAAGCTTGATGTGGAACTTAAGGTGGAAAGATCAAAACATCGTGAAAGACCTATTATTGAGTTCGCAACTTGTAATAATATAACTCAGATAATTATAGGCCCATCTGCTAGAACTAGATTTCATGAGATTTTAAGGGGTTCAATTGTTAGAACGATAATGAGAGATACCAAATACATTGATGTGCTTGTGGTTGCAGATCCCGTTCACTAGAATACAATTAAAAGGTATATAAATTTTACGAGGGGGTGTGTTTTATTAAAACATTAAAAAGCAAAATTGTAACTATTAATGTGTTTTTAGTTTTAGTTATAGTAATGATTGGACTGCTATCAAGCTTTAACATATACAGAGTAGGTGGAAAGATAGATGGATTAATAACAAATAACTACAAGAGTATTGATGCTTCAACTAAAATGACTGAGGTCATTGAAACTCAGGATAAGACAATTCTTAGATATATTGCTTTTGAAAATAAAAGTACAATAGAAATTATTTATAATAATAATGAAGAATTTTATAAGTGGCTTAATGTTGCTAAAACTAATATAACTGAAGTTGGTGAAGCTAATAATACTAATAAAATAAGTGAGGACTATCTTCTGTTTGTTAAATCTTTCTCAAAGCTTCACGAATATCAAACTGCACACACAAGCCAGGAGAATATGGAATTTTATAATTCTAAAATTTATCCTTCTGTAACTAAGGTTAAAGGCGATTTAGGAATTTTAGCAAAACTTAATGAGAAAGCTATGTTTAAAGGGAGAGACAATGCAAAAAGTAATGCATTAAATGCAATGCATTTTATATTATTAATTTCCTCCATAGCTGCAACTATAGGATTAATAATATCTCTTATATTTACAAATAAGTCTTTAAAACCTATATATCTACTCACTGAGACTATAAAATCAGTTAAACAAGGAGAAATTAATAAACAAGCACCTGTGATAAATGAGGACGAAATTGGAATGCTTGCAATGGAATTTAACAATATGACAAATAGGCTTTACGAATTTGAGCAGAGTACTACTGGGAAGTTACTTTCAGAGAGAAATAAATCTATTGCAATTGTAAAGAGTATAACAGACCCATTAATAGTGCTAGATGCTAGTTATAAAATTCAATTGTTAAATGAGTCTTGTGAAAACATTTTTGGAGTATTAGAGCAAAATGTGATTAATAGTCATTTTTTAGAGACCATTAGAAATATGGAATTATATGATTATATTTTTTGTGTGGTAGACAATAAGGTTCCGATTACTGAAAAGATAATAAGACTTAAGGTAAATGATAGAACTTATTTTTTTAATATTATAGTAACTGTAGTTTATGATAAAGAGAATAAAATTAATGCTATAGTGGTACTTTTAAAAAATATAACAGAATATAAGGAACTTGAAAAAGTGCGTACAGATTTTATAGCTACAATTTCTCATGAATTTAAAACTCCACTTACATCTATTATGATGGGTGTAGGCTTAATACTTGAGAAAAATGTAGGAGTCATAAATCAAAAACAGGAAGAGCTTTTAGATACTATAAAAGAAGAGACTGAAAAGCTTACAGATCTAGTTAGTGATCTTCTAAAACTTTCAAAGATACAGTCGGATCAAGCAGTATATAATATAAAAGCATATTCTATAGCTGAGATTGCAAATAATTGTGTTAAAAATTATGAGGTACAGGCAAGAAATATAGGAATCTCTTTATACAATGGTATAGAAATTGATTTACCAAATGTGATTGTAGATAAAGAGAAAATAACATGGGTATTAAATAATCTAGTTTCTAATGCTATTAAATATACGAATTCTGGTGGAAAAATAATTATAGGGGCATTTATAGATGGTGAAAAAATGAAAGTTTTTGTTAAAGATAACGGTAAAGGGATTACTAGAGAATATCATGAAAAAATATTTGAAAAGTTTGTCAAAATAAGTGCCTATGATACAGAGTTTTTGAGTTCGGGGATTGGGCTTTCTATAGCAAAGGGAATTGTAGAAGCTCATGATGGAACAATTTATTGTGAAAGTGAAGTTGATAAGGGGAGTAATTTTATATTTACGTTACCTGTGGAGAAATAAAAATATTAATAGTAGGGATAATTTAAAAAGAGTGGGGGTAGTTCAAAGTATGAACTACCCCCGTTATATAGGTGTTTTTAGTATTTCTTGTTATTTATATTAATTTAGATTTTTTGGCGCATAATTTACTTCGATTTTTTCGATTTTACCGTCTTTAGTCATAAAGACAACTTGCTCAAATATTTTTCCGTATGTGTAATATTTGAAGCTTGCGCTTGAATCTACTTTAGTAGGGTTGCCATAAGCTGCCGTAACTTGAGCTAGAGTAGATTTCTGGGAAATTCCTTTTGGTAATTCTAGATCAATCACTGCACCGTTATTGTAGTACTCAATATACGTTGCAAAACAGTATTTTAGAGGTTCTCCTTTGTCACTATAGTTTTCAATCTGAGTTCTTAGCACCTGATTGTCTTTTCTTAACTCAACGCCCACGGCACTGGATTTTGCTGGAATCACTTTAGAACTAGTTGATTGAAGTACCCAACCATTTTTTATTAGCTCAGTAATAGGTACTGGCAATTTATAGAATTTACCGCCATACTTAACTTGAAAGGATAATAAATCTTTACCTACACTTGAAGGTGCCTTATAATTTTTAACAGCGGCAGGAATGTTTGTATCAGTTGATTTAGCTGCTGATTTTGCAGGTGGAGCTAAATTTTCTAATTTAATAGAAGATACCTTCTTGGTTTTAGTATCAATTGAAATTTCATAATTTGAATAGGTACCTGATTTATAGGTTAACTTAGTCAATGTATCTCCATTATATTGGCTTGAAGCTTTACCAAATGCTGCAATTACTTCAGCATTTGTAGAACCTATTGTAATTCCTTTTGCAATGGAGATGGTTGTTCCTTTTTTTATATTTTCTGAGTCTATTGTAATTGCACCAACAAGACATTTTGAAAGTGGTAATACATCTGTTCCAAAATTTGCTATACTGATCATCATTGTTTGTTCGCCCTTTTTCAAGTATACTATCTTATACTTATTTGGTGCCAACGTACTTTTAAGAAAATCTTCACCTACCCATCCGTTTTTTTCAAAGGTAGAAAATGCAGCTGGAAGAGAATATTTGATACCATTTAGTAATACCTGATATTGATATAAATCATTGGATATGGCTACAGAAGCGGGTTTTGTGGTAGCCACTGCTTTTTTGCTGTCTACAGTTGTAGCGGGGACTGTTTTATTTGCAACTTTTTTGGAACAAGCTGTAAATGATAAAACTAGTACAATTAGTGATAATAATAATAACATTTTTTTTGGGGTTTTCATTAGTAAACATCATCTCATTTCTTTTATTTAAAAAAGTGATATAATTACAACAATTTTATCTAAGGGATAGACCTCGATAAATGTAACCCACCATTTTGTGGTGAAAATTTAATATAATTATTCGCTTTTTTACAGGCAAGCTCATACAAGCAAGACCACATACTATATTACCAAAGTTAAGTAATAAATACAATCAGTGTAAAAAATGAATAAGTTTATAATATACAAACTAAAATACTTATTTTGGAGATTTTCATAGAAATGCATATGAGCTAGAGAAAGGTAAGGTTGTTGCAATATTTTAGTATGTTTTTCATGCTTTAAGAATTATAATATTATAAAAAGGAGTTTTACAATGAATATACAAATAAGATATTTATCGAAATCAGGAAATACAAAAAAAGTTGCAGAGGCTATAGCTAAAGAAGTAGGAGTCGCTGCAGAGACAATTGAAAAAGGTGTTACCGGTGATATAGACATTCTATTTTTAGGAGGGGCGATGTACTGGGCAGGAGTTGATAGCAAATTAAAAAAGTTTATACTTGGATTAGATTGTTCAGTAAAGAAGGTGGCAATATTTAGTACAACAGCAGTTGCAAAATCTGCTTACCAAGAAATAAAGAAATTACTAATGGCTAAAAATATTTTTGTATATGACAATGAATTTCACTGTAAGGGAGAATTCTTAAAACTTCATAAGGGAAGACCAAATGATGATGATCTAGAGCTTGCAAAACAATTTGCTCGGGAAATTACAAGTATAAGTAACTTTAGATAAGCTTATTAAAGAACCTTTGTTTATAAAACATTTAAACTTTTATTTAGTATATTTTGGAACTGTTTTAAATGTTTACATTGTAAAATTAAATATTTAAAACATGAAAACAAATAATTAAACATATTATATCTATAAGCTCTAGTAGGAGGAACATCTGTGTTTTTCATAAATTGTTTATTAGATATGATAGGAAATGTTACATTTTTAACAGCTTATATAACTGGTACTAATTCATTTCCTCAACCACTAAGCGAGGAAGAGGAAAAATATTATTTAACAAAGTTTGCGGAGGGTGATTTATTAGCTAAAGGAACACTCGTTGAACGAAATTTGAGACTAGTTGCACATATAGTAAAAAAATATTCCTACCCAGGAAAGGATGTAGATGATCTCATATCTATTGGAACGGTGGGACTTATAAAAGCTATTGATTCCTTTAATATGAATAAGGGGATAAGGCTCGCGACTTATGCTGCAAGGTGCATAGAAAACGAGATACTCATGTTAATTCGGAGTAACAAAAAAATAAAAGGGGAAGTTTATCTGCAAGACCCTATTGGCACGGATAAAGAGGGAAAAGAGGTATCCCTTATGGATGTATTACGTAGTGAGGAAGATTCTATTACCGATATAGTAGAGAATAAAATACAAATTAAAAGGCTTTATAGTAAGATAAATGTAGTTTTGAAGGAGAGGGAAAAAGTAATAATTCAAATGCGTTATGGATTAATTGATGGTAAACCTCGAACTCAAAGAGAAATAGCATTAATACTCGGGATTTCGAGGTCATATATTTCTAGAATTGAAAAGAGAGTACTTAAGAAGTTGAATAAGGAATTAGGTAGTAATAATAATTTAATATAATTAAAATAAGATGCTTAACAGAGATATTCTAGAGTAAATGATTTTTTATAATAATTTAGGGTAGTAATATAAATATTACTACCCTAAATTAGTTATGAAAGTAACTGAATTACAAGTGGATTTACCTTTCTACTATCATACTTACCTTTGAGCTTTGGCATAATAGCCTTCATAACTTTTCCCATGTCACCTTTACCCTTAAAACCATTTTCAGTAATAACCTCAGTGATGATTGCTTTTGCTTCATCTTCAGTAAATTGCTTTGGCATATAAACTGAAAGCATTTCAATAGATATTTCTGATTCAGATATGATCTCTGTTTTATTAGCTTGTTTTGCATAGTCGAGAGTTTCATGCAATTGTTTAATTGTTTTCTCAATAATACTTACAAGGTCGATTTCTTCAATTTCTTTCTTTGAATCCATTTCTTTAGTTTTAACGTCAGCCATTAAAGTTCTTAAAGTAGTTAGTCTTATCTTATCCCTACTTTTCATATATTTAATAATATCGTCTTTTATTGTTTGTTTTAACATATGTAGCTACCTCCTAATGATTTAGTATGATTACAAAATTATTGTTGTTTTTGAAAAAGCATACTGTATAGGTACATTATACTCTTATCCAAGAGGAAGGGCATATATATTTTATTTATCAAATATCCTTTGGAAGATTCCTTTTTTTCTATGGAGAACTTCTTCAGCTAATGCTTTACTCCTTTGTCTTTCAAGAGACTGGTTTAGTGTATCAATTAATTGAATATCGTGTTCTTTAATGGTTTGAGGTAGGGATAATACAATTTTGTTTTTCTCTTGTTCTTGTTTAAAAAGGATCTGTGTATTTTCTAATAATTTATTAATATCATAGAGTTGTCCGTCTTTTACATTTAATTGTTGTTTAATAAATTCAATGTCATTTTTAAGAGTCTCAATCATATCTTCCTTTAATAAATTTACTACGTTAGATGCAACTACAGTAGCTGCTACTTCTGATTCGGCGGTTTGATTATATTTTAGACATTGTTTAATTGCCTCTAGTCCTTTCTCATCTACACAGGTTTTACCATTATGTGTTATTAAAAAAGGTTTTAATTCAGGTAGTTTCATTTTAGCATATGCAGTTACTTTACTTATATTTAAATGCTTAGCAATTTTAAATGCATCATAGATCATAGTATGCGCCTCCTAATTATATATAAGAAGTATTCTCCAAATATTTCCAAAACCCTTTTTAAAATAGGTAATCACTTAACTTTTTTTATACCTACTCTAATTACCTCAGCTTTTAACTGATAGCTATCATTTGAAATTAGTTCATGATTAATTACATTACCATTTTGAATTGTATTTTTATATGTTCTTACTTTATATCCAATCAAAGGAAATTGCTCTTGAACAATACTACCAACAGGAAGAGTTGCATCATCTATATACTGAGTAGGGCCAGGCTGAACAGCAGCATATATATCATTCACAAGAGTATAAGACTTATTGGCTAAACTTGAATTAGAATAAACATTAAAAGTTAGTATCTTATTGCTTACAATACTCTCAATAAAAACAGGATATCCTAAGGTATTAGTAAATTTGTAGTCTAAATTACCCCAATCTACTGTCGCATCCATACCTAGCGGTATATAAGTTGAGGGTATGGAATGATGGTTCCTCTCAGTAGAATTAATATTTGACCTAAGTATGGCATTATATAATGATGTAGATACTTGACATATTCCGCCACCATAATCGGAACTTACTTTGGTACCAATATCAACGGGTGCTGGCTGATAACCTTTGTCGGCTGTTCTTTTACCTACAGTGTTGTTGAAACTAAAACTTTCTCCAGGCATTAGAATAGTTCCGTTAATACTTTTTGTTGCAAGGGTTATATTAGTGGATCTACCATATGCTGAAGTACTAAAATCAGAAGAAAAACTTGAAAGTTTTGTGTTAACAGTTTGAAGTTTTTCTTTCGTTACAGTTGCTAAAGTAGTTTTAATCTCTGCGCTTACACTAATATCCGCAGAGGTTACGTCTCCATTTAGTTTACTAAAGATTTCTTTTTTTAGTTTATCATCCATAAGTGTAGATCCTTTTGTGTCAGGTGTAACAACGAAGGTATCATCATTCATATAAATGCTTGCATTTTTAGGAGTGCTATTAATTTCTTTTTTCATATTAGAAAGTAGATCTGTTAGAGGTTTAGAATTATATGTAAACTTCATATTAATTACCTTGACTTGAGGTTTTCTAATCAATTTATATTTTTCGTACAGCGATAAATTTTTGCCGTAATTAAAAGCCTCATTAACTACCTCATCAACATTATATTTTGCATTCATTTTTGCAAAATTTAACGAATATGTCTTCTGCGGTGTTTTAATATTTACGTTTTTCTTTAACATAGTGGATTGATATTTCTGAGTTACCATATCTTTTGCCTGTGCTAGTGTTTTCCCAGATATATCTAATTCACCGATTTTAACACCTGGATATACAAGACTTGTCCACTTTTTTGTATTATAATTAACATAGGCATAAAGTCCACTAGTTCCCAAAATGACTATTAATAGTAAGATTATCATTATTTTTATACTTTTTCTCATAAGTTTTATTATTCCCCCATATTCTGTTAAGTTTTTATTGTATAAACATATAATATCAGTATATCATTTCAAAAGTATACATTTTTATCACCAAACCTTTTATGTTCATTTATCATACAGTAAATTATACATTAAATTATATCATAGATATAGGCATCTAAATATTGTTTAATATTAAACTTTTATAAATAAATTAAGCCTGAGAGATAAATAAAATTGACACAATTTACAAAATATTTGAAATATAGAAGAAAATGTTGTAGAATCCATATAGAGATTAAATGACTGTAAAAGTTTTAGATATTATATGAATATAGAAGAATTTGTATTTTGATTTATAAATTTAAAAAACCTAAAGATGAAAGGCGTGAGGGGATTGGATGAGATATAAAATAATGGAGAAATTTAAAGATTGCAAAATAGGTACAAAGATAATAATATATTATTTTATAATTTCTGTAATATCAATAACTCTTAGTACTTGTATATATCAAAATATAAATAAAAGGATAATGACGAAAAAGGTTAGTGAGATGGCGGTACAAACATTGCAAACAATAGATTCTAATTTGAAATTACTAATATATACAATTAATAATGAATCTAAAATTCTTTTGTCTAACCTGCATTTTCAAAACATTTTAAAAAATGGCGATGAACGGTTTAATTATAATAGCCAAACTGTCATTAATAGATATTTGACAGAATTTATACAATCAAACATGTCTATATCATCTGTTTATGTTTTTGATAACTATGGTAACAGATATTTTGTAGATAAAAAGGTTTATAAGTCTTTTAGTCTTAACGATATAAAGAATACTTACTGGTACGACGAGCTTCAAAAGGCGCAGGGTGGATATATAATAAAACTTAATGGTGGGGGACTATTTAATCAAGCAGATCAGAAATTTGTATCATTTATTAGGATTATAAATGATTTAGAAAGTCAGAAGCCTACTGGAATAATGGTAATAAATATTCCAGAAGATGCAATATCCAATTCGTTTAAAAATATTACTGGAAATAATGACGTTGATATTATGTTAAAGGACGAGAATGATAATGATATTATCCATTCAAAGAAGTTGACAGAATATAGTATCAGTGAAGATATTAAGAAAAATCTTAAGGATGAAGGAAAGGGTGATCATTATTACTTTACTGAAAAGGTAAATGGCAATAATTATATTATTTCTTATTTAAAAAATAATTTAAGTTGGACAATAATTAGTAAAGTTCCATTTAGTGAGATTTCAAAGCAATCTAATATATATATGATTGTTATACTTGGAATGCTTTTGTTAAGTGGGATTATGAGCTTTCTTGGTTTGATATTAGTATCTTCTAGTATAACAAGGCCTATAGATAAATTAATAAAATCTATGAGAGCCGTTGAAAATGGAGAATTCAAAAAAGTAAGTGTAGGCACTGGAAATGATGAAATAGCAAAATTAAAAAATGTGTATAATACTATGATTTACAAAATAGAAAATTTAATAGAACAAATTATGGTAGAACAGAAAATAAAGCGGAAGGCTGAACTAAATGTTCTCCAGGCTCAAATAAAGCCACATTTCTTATATAATTCATTTGATGCAATAAGTTGTTTAGCATTAGAGGGTAAGAATGATGATGTATATAAAATTATAAAGGCATTGGGTAATTTTTACAGAACGAGTCTTAGCAATGGACGTGAAGTAATATCTGTAAGGGAGGAACTTCAGACAGTTAAAAGTTATCTTACAATATTACAAATAAGATATGAGAATTTATTTGTAATTAATATGGATATAGATGACCGTTGTGATGAATATAAAATATTAAAATTAGTTCTGCAACCAATAGTTGAAAATTCAATTTATCACGGAATAAAGCCTTCTAGGAGAACGGGAAATATATTTATAAGTACGTCTCTTAAAAATGATTATGTTGAGCTTATTGTTGGAGACGATGGTGTTGGAATAAGTGAGGATAAACTTAATAGCATAAGGAAACTAAATACAGAAGGAATAGGTCTTCGTGGTACAATGGAGAGATTGAATATTTTTTATAATGGGAAAAGCAAATTAGAAGTGGAGAGTAAGCTAGGCTTTGGTACGAAGGTAACAATTCGAATACCTATAAAACAGGAGGTAAACAATGCGTAATGAAATTATAAAAGTTTTAATTGTTGATGATGAACATTTAGTAAGGACTCTACTTAGAAGATGCATAGATTGGAACTCCATAGGGATGGAAATTATAGGAGAAGCAACCTCAGGAGAGGATGCAATAGAGTTAGTCAATAAATATCAGCCAGATTTGATTTTTACAGACATTTGTATGGCAGGTACTGATGGCATTGAATTTGCTGATTTTGTAATGAAATCCTATTCTAACATTAAAATAGTTGTTATTTCAGGTTATGATGATTTTAAGTATGCTCAGAGGGGTATTAGAGCGGGAATAAAAGAATATTTGTTAAAACCTATTGATGATGAGATTGTATTAAAAACTGCATTAAAAATGAAAGTGGAAATAGAAGAAGAACGTGAAGTGATGTTCGAAAATGATATTATTAAAAAACAGTTTATTGAAAACCTGCCTTTTTTGGAAGAAAGACTTTTTAATAGACTCATTCATCCAAACATAAATATTGTTGAAGTAGAGAGACAGATGGATTATTTAAATTTTAAATTTGGACATGAAAATTTTCAATTAGCAGTTATAGAAATAATACTCGGAAATGAGGACAATTATACAAAAAAAGAAAAGATATATGATCTTAAAATAGTGGATAAACTAGAAGAATATTTAAAAAAGTATACGGATATATATATTTTTTTTGATGATAATTATAATATAGCGATTATAAATAATGGTGATGAAATTAGTTTTAAAAATGCTTTAGATAATATTGAAGGCAATATATTAAAAAAGATTAAATGGAATTATAGTGTTGGTATTGGAACAATAAAATATAAAATTGAAAACATAGAAAAATCATATAACGAAGCAGTTACGGCTTTAAATTACAGAACGATTCTTGGAAAAGATTCTGTGATTAAATATGATGATATTAGTTTCAAGAAGGAAACAGTAAAGAATAATATAATTAAAATTGATGATAAACTTGAATTATACTTCTTAGTTGGTTCAGGAGAAATGATACAAAAAACTATTGATGATATCTTCAAGAATAAAGCTGTTATTATCAATACGTCAATAAATAAGGTGAAGGAATATGCTTTTAGTTATATATCTACAATTTTTGAAGCCTTAAAGGAACTTAATATTGATATAAAAGAGCTTCATTCAGGTAAATTTGATATATATAATGATATATATAAACTTGATACTATTCCGGATATTAAGAAATATATAACAGAGATGAGTTATGATGCAATAAAAGTAATAAGCTATCACAAGAATAAAAAATCAAATAAACTTATTGATGATATAACTAAATATTTGAAGTTAAACCTAGGAAATAGTGAACTGTCTTTATCGAAGGTAGCTCAAATATTTTTTATTAATCCAAGTTACTTAAGTAGGATGTTTAAAAAGGAAATGGAAGTAAATTTTATGGAATACATAGTCAAACTCAGAATTGATAAGGCCATAATGCTGCTAAATAGCACAGATTTAAAGGCATATGAGATTGGCGATAAAGTAGGTATCGCAGATCCTAGTTATTTTAGTACAAGTTTTAAAAAATATACCGGGATTTCAGTTAGTGAATATAGAAAAATTAAACATTAAGGTAAAGATATCTAAAGAAAAAGTAAAGATTTTCAATTCATATGAAAACGTTTAAGGTATATTATTAACTTATTCAGTTACACATGTAATAATATATATCGAGGGGGAACTAAATGAATAGAAAATTTATGAAAATCTCATCACTGCTATTAACAATTGCATTAACTTCAACTCTTATGGCTTGTGGAAATAAGACTACGTCTACTACCAAAACGGCTTCAAATCAAAAAATAACATTGAAGCTTTGGCACATTTGGACATCGGATACTGACTCAAATAAGCAAAATGTAGAAGCTGTAATTAAAGAATGGAATACTGCAAATCCTAGTGTGCAAATTGAGGCAGAGGGTACTGAAAATGAGGCATACAAAACAAAAATAAAGACGGCGATATCAGCTAACGAAGCGCCAGATATATTTGTGACTTGGGGAGCTGGGTTTTCTCAACCATTTGTTGATGCTGGAAAGCTCTTACCTTTAGATGGTTACTTAAATGATGGAACTAAAGAAAAGTTATTAAATGGAGCACTTACTTATTTAACATATAACAAAAAAGTTTATGGATTACCTTATGCAAATGATATTGGTATTTTCTATGTTAATAAGGAATTATTTGATAAGAACAATATAAAGATACCTGCAACCTATGATGAGTTATTAGTTGCAATTAAGGCATTTAAAGCTAAGGGAATAACTCCTATGGCTGTTGGAGAAAAAGATAAATGGCCAGGAATGTTTTATTATGATGCATTAGCACTTCGTGAAGGCGGAGCTAAGCTCAGTAATAGTGCTTTGGCTAAAAAATCTTCTTTTGAAGATACTGCTTTTGTAAATGCATCATCTAAATTAAGTCAACTTGTGGATGCAGGTGCTTTTAATTCTGGGGCTCTTGGACTTACTCGTGATGAGTCTGAAGTACCATTCCTTCAAGGAAAGATTCCAATGTATTATAACGGAAGTTGGCTTGCAGGTACTATTGATCAGGGTAAATCAGTGGTTAAAGGTAAAGTTGTTGCTATGAACTTTCCATCTTTAAGTGATGGGAAGGGTGGAGCAGATGAGGTTCTAGGTGGTGCTATTAATGGATTTGTGGTTAATGCAAATACAGAGCACAAGGCAGAGGCAGCTAAAGCTGTTAAATTTATAGCAGAAAATATATCAAAAAAACTATATACGACAGGTGCTGGAATACCAACTTGGAAAGTTGATGTTGATGAATCAAAGATTGCTCCTTTAACTAAACAAATATCAGTTATAGCTAAAAAGTCTACAGGAAATGTTGTTTGGTGGGATACTTACCTTAGTGGTGCAGATGCAGAAGTTCATAAGGACTTAGTTGCACAGATTTTTGGTAAACAAATAACACCTGCAAACTTTGCTAAGCAAATGCAGGTTATTAATAAGAAGTAGATAAAGAGTTAAATGTAAACTCCTCCTAATTACAGAAGTAAATGCAATTGGGAGGAGTATTAAATATATAAACCTTATGAAATATCATAAAATGTTAAGGGGGAAATGATACATGGATAAAATTCTTAATAATAAAAAAGCAATATTTATATTTGTTTTTCCAGCTATGTTATTGTTTATTATAGCGGTTATACTTCCTATTATAATTTCAACCTACTATAGTTTGCTGGATTGGAATGGAATTGGAAAATCAACATTTGTTGGAATAAAAAATTACACAACTTTATTTGTGAATAATACAGATGGTTTTATAAAATCAGTTCAGAATTCATTTATTCTAGCTATTCTCTCAGTAGTTATACAATTACCTTTATCACTTGTATTGGCTTTGATTTTAGCTAGAGGGATTAAGGGTGAGGGTTTCTTTAGAACTGTGTACTTTATACCAGTAATAATATCAACTGTTGTTATTGGTCAACTATTCATGAAAATATATAATCCAGATTACGGAATGTTAAATATTATTCTTAAGAATATTGGTCTAGGTAAATATGCAAATGCCTGGCTAGCAGATACAAAAACAGCATTATTTGCAACTTTCATACCAATTATTTGGCAATATGTTGGTTACCATATGCTTTTAATGTATGCTGCAATTAAATCTGTTTCAGAGGATATATACGAGGCGGCAAAAATAGATGGAGCATCTGCTTTTACTATGGCTATTCATATAACCATTCCTCTTATTAAACCAATATTGCAGGTATGCACAGTATTTGCAGTTGTAGGCTCTTTTAAAGCTTTTGATCTAATTTATGTTTTAACAAATGGAGGACCACTACACGCAAGTGAAGTTCCAAGCACAATAATGTACAGTACCATTTTTAATAAGTACATGTATGGATATGGAAGTGCTATGTCTACATTTATTATAGTAGAATGTCTGGTATTTACATTGATAATCTATAAGTTGTTTAAAGATAAAAAGATCAAGGAAGCTTAAATTTAATAAAGAAAAGGAGGAACTTTTATGGGAGAAGTTAAAGATCAGAGAATAAAAAGAGACTTATTTAGTAAACTAAATCTAGTAACTACGAAGAAAAAAATGAATATTAAAAGTATAATATTATTTGTCTTTTTAGTTACAGTTACTATAATTCAGTTATATCCATTAATTTGGTTAGTGCTAGTTTCATTTAAGGATAATGCAGAAATTTTTGGAGGAAATGTTCTTGGATTACCTAAAGTATGGAAGATATCAAACTATATGAGCGCACTTACAAGCGGAAATGTAGGGAAATATCTTATAAATAGTATAATTGTTACTGGTTCAACTATTATTATATCGAGTATTCTTATAGCAACATCCTCATATGCTATAACTCGTATGAAGTGGAAGTTTAGTAAATTAACATTAGTTATCTTCCTATTAGGAATGATGGTACCAATACATTCCACATTATTACCGTTATTTTTAATATTAACAAAATTACACATATTAAATACATACATGGCATTAATAATACCATATGTGGCATTTGCTCTTCCAATGGGGATATTTGTAATGACAAGCTTTCTCGAAGGAATACCTAAGGAACTTGAAGAAGCTGCTTGTGTTGATGGGTGTAACATATATCAAATATTTTATAAGATTGTTTTACCTTTATTAAAACCGTCTCTTGCAACTGTTGCCATATTTACCTATTTATCAAGTTGGAATGAATTAATGTTTGCAAACACTTTCCTTAACAATCCAAAGTTTGCAACATTACCTGTTGGTATCATGTCAATGGCAGGACAGCATGCAACTGAGTGGGGGCCAATTTTAGCAGGTCTTGTTATTGCTACATTACCATCTATTCTTTTATATATTCCACTAAGTAATCAAGTACAAAAGAGTTTAATGACTGGTGCTATTAAAGGTTAAAAGTATGTTGTTGTATTCTTAGAAAGAAATTTAAATGAGGGGAATGATGAGTTATATGACAAAAGAATTAGTGTATAAGGATGAAAAATTAAGCTTTGAGAAGCGTGCTAAGGATATGGTATCAAGAATGACGTTATTTGAAAAAGTTAGTCAAATGACGTATAACTCTGCTGCGGTGCCCAGACTTGGTATATCATCTTATAATTGGTGGAATGAAGCACTACATGGCGTTGCAAGGGCAGGCGTTGCTACAATGTTTCCACAGGCTATTGGAATGGCTGCAACATTTGATGAGGATTTAATTTATAAAGTTGCTGGGGTGATTTCAACAGAGGGAAGAGCTAAATATCATGAATCTCAAAGAAAAAAGGATCATGATATTTATAAGGGATTATCTTTCTGGTCTCCTAATATTAACATTTTTAGAGATCCAAGATGGGGACGTGGGCATGAAACTTATGGTGAGGATCCATATTTAACAGGTAGATTAGGCGTAGCCTTTATTAAAGGGTTACAAGGAAATGATAAAAAATATATGAAGGTAGCTGCTTGTGCAAAACATTTTGCGGTACATAGTGGACCTGAAGCAGAGCGTCATAGTTTTAATGCAGTAGTTTCTAAAAAAGATCTTAGGGAAACATATCTTCCAGCTTTTAAGGAAGCTGTTAAAGAAGCTAAAGTGGAAGCTGTAATGGGCGCTTATAACAGAACTAACGATGAACCATGTTGTGGGAGTAAGATGCTTTTAAAAGATATTCTAAGAGAGGAATGGGGTTTTAAAGGACATGTGGTTTCAGATTGTTGGGCTATAAAAGATTTTCATGAAAACCATAGGATCACTAGCAATGCTGTAGAATCAGTTGCGCTTGCTGTGAATAATGGTTGTGATTTAAATTGTGGTAACATGTATTTGAATGTTTTACTTGCTAACAAAGAAGGACTAGTGTCTGAAGAAACCATTAGCAAGTCTGTTGAAAGGCTTATAACTACCAGAATGAAACTTGGTATGTTTGATGACCAAATAAAGGTTCCTTATGCAAGTATCCCTTATGAAGAAAATGACTCAAAGGAGCATAGAGAATTTGCTTTAAGGGTATCAGAAAAAACAATGGTTCTATTAAAGAATGAAAATAATATATTGCCTCTTAATAAAGGTAATATTAATTCTATAGCAGTAATTGGACCCAACGCTAATAGTAGAGAGGCATTAACTGGAAATTATTTCGGCACATCATCAAAATATGTAACAATACTAGAGGGTATCCAGCAAGCCGTAAATCCCAATACTAGAGTTTATTATTCAGAAGGTTGTCACTTATTCAAAGATAAGGTGGAAAACCTTGCTATGAATAATGACAGAATATCAGAAGCAATCTCAGTGGCAGAAAGGTCTGATTTGGTAGTAATGTGCCTTGGCCTTGATGCAACACTTGAGGGAGAAGAAGGCGATGCTGGCAATATATATGCATCAGCTGATAAAAATGATTTAAATCTTCCAGGATTGCAACAACAACTATTGGAAGAAGTGTATAAAACAGGGAAACCTGTTATTTTAGTTCTTGCATCAGGAAGTGCTCTTGCAGTTAACTGGGCAGATGATCATGTGCCTGCAATTATAGAGGCTTGGTATGCAGGGGCAGAGGGAGGCAGTGCAGTAGCTTCATTAATTTTTGGAGGGTTTAGTCCTTCTGGTAAATTACCTGTCACTTTTTATAAAACAACAGAGGAACTTCCAGATTTTATTGATTATTCTATGAAAAATAGGACCTATAGATATATGGAAAATGTTGCGCTTTATCCATTTGGTTATGGGCTTAGTTATACTAAGTTTGAATATAAAAATCTTATAATAAGTAAGGGTGAAATTAAATCAGGTGAAACTTGTGAAGTTAAAGTAACGGTAAAGAATATTGGACAATGTGAATCTGAAGAAACTGTTCAATTGTATCTAAAAGATGTGGACGCTAGTGTACTTGTTCCAAAATATGAATTAAAAGGAATTAAAAAGATTAATCTAAAGCCTGGACAAGAAAGGCAATTAGAGTTTGAATTAACACCAAGGCAAATGGCACTAATAGACAACGATGGAAACTGCATTCTTGAACCAGGCGTGTTTGAGGTTTTTGTCGGAGGAAGTCAGCCAGACGATAGAAGCATTGGACTTACAGGTACAGTTGGAAAAAAGTGTTTTTTTGAAGTAAAAGGAGAAACGTTACAACTAGAATACTAACTATACATTTACTTTTGAGTATTTAAGAAATCCATTATCCATATTTAAAACTATAAGTCCTGTTTCATTTAAATATTCAACGTACGACCTTAACATTCGCTCTATTAGGGTATATTTATATATATTGCCTATATTAATATTAAAATTTTCAATAACAGTCTTTAGAATATCTTGCATTGTCATAGCCCCTACTATGAGAGTATATATTGCTTTTGCTCTGTTTTTGTAGAAATTTATATTATCAGTTATAAGTCCAGTAATTTCGTTATAAGTACCTCTGTGTGCCACTATATATTTGCAACACTTTAAGTCATAAAGTGTTGCTTTGCTTTTTAAATCTTCTGTGAGCATATAGGCATAGGGCATTTTAGAGCCATTCATGACTTCATGACTTATAAGTGCATCTCCAATATATGCAACATCATCTGGAGTAGTTATGCAGATATGGGCAGGACTATGACCTGGTGTATGAAGAATTTTGAATTCAATTCCACATACACATATCGAGTTTTGATTATCAAAAATCATAATATCTGTTTGACAAACCATATGTCCAAAATGCAACGAAACATCAGATAATGTTTGGTTACTGTAATAAAGCTTTAGATTAATAGCTGAACTACAAACAAGAGCCTCGTAGGCAGGCATAGCGATAATGCAATTATATTTTTTCTTTAAAAAAGCATTATTTCCTATATGGTCAACATGAGCATGACTACATATTATAGCAACTACCTTAAAGTTGTTTTTTTCTAGTAGTTCATCAATTCCTTTTCTTTGTCCTTTTGCCCATCCAGAATCCAACATAATTATTTCTTGATCATTAATTTTATAAAAAGGTATGTATGTCATTTCAGTAGCAATATAAAATGTATTTCCCTTAATTTTTTTTATTTCCATATAATATCTTTAGTAGCTTTGTGTGTTTTGTAAACACACAAAGCTACTAAATACTCACTTCCTTTATTGTATACTTTTTTATGTGTATCACCTATTTATAGATATTAAGTGATTTTCTACAAGTGTAATTCAAAATATTTATTTAAGTATACAGTGTAATGGTATTTATAGCTAATATATTTTTTTTATATTCTTATCAAGATTATATTTTTGATAATTCTATTAGTGCACATCCCTCTATTGCGTGTATTCCATTTATTTTGCAAAACTGGAGTATTTCAGGACTTCCAGCCCCTGGTTGAATGAGTACTTTATTTATTTTTAACGAGTGAGCTTCCTTAAGGATTTTAATGCCTTTATAGGGGTTAATGCATAAATCTAAAACTTCTACATTGTAGGGTACATCGCTTAGCCTGTTATAAACGCTTTTATTTTCAACAGATGGATTTACACCTACCACATTAAATTCACTTATTTTTAAAGAAAGTAATATTTTGTAAGCATATTTTGATTGATTTAATACATCACCAACTACAACCCAGTTTTTATAATTTAAAAGTTCATTTGCTTTCAATTTTATCATCTCCTAGTAAAATATAATATATATTTATTATTATTACCACAAGTAATTTAAATTATTTTGAGCATTAGAACTGCATAATAAATAATATTAGGGTTATTAAAGTCACATGTGGGGGTAATACATAAAGTTTTGTCTTATATAACCGATATAAGAATTATAAGAGGTTTGAAGTGATTACATGTAATATGTAATCACTCTTGGAGAAAAGATTAAAACTATGTTAATAGGCAATAACTATGGAATGGGTGATAAATATGAAACTTTCAGCGAAATTATTTAGAATAGTGTTATTAGTAAGCTTAATTTTAATTTGTTTTCTTTATATAATTTCAAAATCATTTTTACTAAAGAGTTTCACTGATATGGAAATTGATAAAGCTTTTAAGGATACTAAGGTTGTCCTTAATTATATTCAAAATGAAGATCGGAAGAGCACACGTCTGAACTCCA
>ERZ1463033.26-NODE-26-length-24770-cov-10.261825_pt1 | contig 24770 bp, 22 predicted proteins | sample MGYA00564481_ERZ1463033 | MGnify/ENA primary metagenome ERZ1463033 (study PRJEB39244, sample SAMEA3635150) | Helicobacter pylori | study: EMG produced TPA metagenomics assembly of PRJEB11511 data set (Assembly of a 5300-year-old Helicobacter pylori...
GTGACTGGAGTTCAGACGTGTGCTTTCCGATCTTACATTCTTAATAACACGTACATTACCTTCCATAATTCCTGGTGGGATTGCAGTTGCTGCATATATAAGCTCACGCCCAAGTTGCTTTTCAAGTTGAGCTTTAAGCTTTCTTATAATTTGTACTGCCTCTACAAAATTAACAACTATTCCATCACGTACAACATCTGCTGGATAAATTGCTCCTGCAACCGGAATATCATTCGAATCAAGTACTGTAATAACTATATTCGCAGTTCCAAGATCAACTCCAACCTTAAGCTTTCCATCTACCTTTATTGGATTCTCATTAGCTATACATTTCTCCATTTGCAATATAAGCTCATTTGCTTTCTCCATCATAATTATCTACTTAACCCCACAATCCTAATGAGTCCATTATTTTTTATTTCTGCTGCATTTGCCTCATCAGTATCTATATGAACCTCTAAAACTGAATTATTACCAACTCTAACAAGTACATTTTTCAAAATAATACCTTTAAGCCCTTTAGTTTCAATATCAACAAAGTCACCATCCGAAACTCCAAATTTTATTGCGTCGCGTGGTAACATATGAACATGCCTAGTTGCAACAATTACTTTTTCGCTAAAAATTTTCATTCCCTTTGGTCCAATTACACTAAGTGTTTCTGACCCTACTATGTCTGAAGAATTTCTAAGTGGAGCCTTTACTCCAAGTGCATAGGAATCAGTAAGTGATATTTCAATCTGACTTTCTTTTCTTATAGGCCCGAGTATTCTAACTTTAATTAAGCTTCCCTTAGGTCCTGCTAATGTAACAGTTTCATTTGCTGCAAACTGACCTATTTGTTTAACTTTGCTTTTTACAGTAAGCTCATATCCTTTTCCAAATAGAATCTCAAGATCTTCCTTGGTCACATGAATATGCCTACTTGACACTCCAACCGGAATAACATATTCTCTATTTTTAATACATGATTTCCTTGAAACTTCTTCAACTATATCCTTTAAAAGAGCATCATCAAATTCATTCATTTCTTATCACCTTCACTATCCTTATAATGCATACATGCCTTTCTAGTCATTCCCTTCTTCCTACTACATTTAGGGTCATAACATAAATTGCAAACTACTTCTTCCTTTATTATTTCTTCTGGAATTTCTATTGTTTCTTTTTTGCCAACAAATTTATTTTTTAATCCAATAGTATTACTTGATTCAATCATTAAATCTAATTTATCCACAGGTCTTGGTATAACAAGAGTTGCATATACTGTGTTTACAGCCGCTGCACTTACTTTAGCCGACTCAATGGCTGCTTTAACTGCTGATACATCACCTTTAATTTTAACTGTAACCATGCCATAACCTTTAGTCAATTCATACCCAACGAGCTCAACATTTGCTGATTTCATACAAGTATCAGCTGCTTCAATCGCTGCAGCTAATCCTACTGTTTCAATTAACCCAAGGGCAACTCTGCTCATATGTTTTCCTCCCTGCCCAAATTCTGATTTAATGCTTCCATAATACCCTCGCCCATATTTTTAAAAGGCATTATTTTATATAATCTTGCAGCATTATTACCAATATTTCTTGCAGTATCTTTAATATTTTCATTCAAGTTGACGTCGAGAATTGGTTTATCAATTTTAAGTTTGCTAAAGTGTAGCAAAACTCTATTTTGTTTTATTCCTATCCCGACCCCCATCCTTGAATAAACTGCAGCCTTATGAGTTATTTTTAAAAGTTCATCACCATTAACTACATCAACTTCATATGGGATACCTTCTTCTTCAATTCCTGCGAGTATATGCTTAAGTATGTTAATATCTGGTTTATCTGTAACAACAACAATGCAAGGTCTACTGTTATTCTCCATTTTATATTCCTTTCAAGCTATTGTAGTAAGATATTACAAGACCTGTTGCTACTGCATTTCTAGGGCCCTCTTTTGATCTTATATTACCGCTTCCACAAACTATGCCATAATGAGAAAGCTCATCAGATATCATCTCAGGTATTTCAAAATCAAGTGCTGATCCACCAACGAGTACTACAAACTCAATAGCGCGAAGGTTATTCCCTGGTGCTATATCTTGAAGTGCTCTTACAACATTTGTTATAAATATCTTCTTTTTAGCTTCGCGTCTAACAATTCTTATTTTATCAATTGAATGTTTTGAATGGACTGGAACCATCTCATTTTCTTTTACAACAACATTTCTTGCAAATATAGAAGCACTAAGCGGCTTTTGGAAAAAACAAACACTACCATCTTCATACCTTATATTAAATAAGCTTTCAACTTTCGCAAGAGGATACTTCTTGATATCCTCAGCCAGGTTATAATCATCTATTCCAAGCTCTGAGTTTATGAGCATTGTTACCATCTCTCCTGCTCCCGCATGATGAATAGATTTTACATCTCCTGTTTTACTTATAAAGGCAGAGTCTGTTGATCCCCCACCTAAATCAAGTATTACCATTGGTCTGTCCGTACCTGGAGTAGTTAATGCTCCAAGGACTGCCATATTTGCTTCAACTCCACCAATAATCACCTTAATGCCTGTCTCCTGCTCAAGTTTTCTTGCTATACTTTCCATAGGCAGTCTACTTGTTTTAACCATTGCTGCTAGTGCGACTGCATTTTCTAAAGCAAACTCTCCTGCTATACCTCCATTTACCTTTTGAGGTACAAATGTGTCTACTGCTAGAATGTCTTGAATTTTTATTTCGCAGCTTTTCTGCTTAGTTAATTGACCCATGACCTGCTTAACTCGTTCAATCATCCCTCCAACATTAGTTCCACTCTCACCCACCACATCATTTATTGGCCAAGCATCCCTTAAAGCTTTCATTATTTTAACAGCACCTTCTTCAATGCCAACTTTTTTTTCTTGTTTTCCAAATAAAATAAGATTACCAGAAGGAATCGTTCTTTCCTTTACGTCTCCCTCTGGTGTCCTAATTACAACAGCTGATTTATTTCCAATCAGAGCCCTTGCAACAGGAATTATATGCTTTGTTTCATCTGGGGTTAAACTAAATATTGTAGCTAAGCCATAGGGATTTGAAAGTACTGTTATGTTAGAACCTGGCGCGGCTACCTCAACAGCTGCAATCATTCCCATAGGTACTTTTTCTATAAGAGAAACTTCATCAACAATCGGGATAACTTTCCTTAGCCTATTAGAAATAATAACCCCATCATCTGCTTGAACAATAAGCCCATTAATCTTTACATTATTATCAAGTGCATTATTAATTCTCATAGCAGCAGTTTCAAAATCTACTGACTTTGGAATTATACAAATTACATCTTCCATGCTGTGTAGATTTACTATTTCATCAATATACACAGTCTTACCAATACCAATACCTAGTCCACCCGGTGTATCTGGATTATGTCCAATCATAGTTGACTCAGTTATTATTGTTTCTGTAATTGTTTCCATTGCTACATCACCTATTACAGGCGTTGCCTCATTGATACATATGGAATCCAATGCAGATAATTCTATATTAATCTTCTTGCATGCGTCAGTTAGTGACTTTAAAATTCCAACAACGTTATCTAAAGTTCCTTTTATCCCTGTAGTTTTAGACAAACTACTAGAAACAAAATTTAGACCATTTTCAATATCCGCAATAGCTACTTCTGTTGTAGAATTACCTACATCTACACCTGCCATAAACTTCAAACCAATCACCTCATTAATCATCATCTTCGATGCTGTCGTTAAACTTTTAGCCTACTTCTTTTTTCATATACATCAGCGGCTTCTCTTACTAATGTAGCATTTATTGTAGCATTATACTTATCATCGAGCTCTGTTGCAATATCTAATAACTCCTGCTTTGTAGATCTAAAAGGTCTAAGTGCACTATAAATCTCAAGAACTCTTGCATCCGGAATTATAACCATTTCAGCAGCTCTTCTTAAATTTTTACCAAATTGAACCCTTCCAACCTCATCTGCTATTTGTGCTTGATATAAAAGTACCTCTGATGTAATTTTTATATCATCATCTTTAACCTCTCCACTAAGCACACTTTTAACATTTATGTCGTCAAGCCCTTTACCATTTTTCGTTTTAATAAGTTCTTTACTCTTTATTGCTAATGGGTAGTCTTTAAGTGTTAATTTTTTAGGATTACTATTACTTGCTACCTTAACTTCTTGTGTTTTTGGTTCATTGTTCATCATTTTCATAACTTCTTTTACTATTTGTTCAATATTCATATTATCATCCATATAATTCACCCCTTACTTAAATACAACTTTAAGCTGCATAGGTTTTGCATTTGGCACAACATGCTCAGTTTCCTTGATATGAAGAACTGCTGCTTTTGCTTGATATTTAGGCCTTGCCATCTGATCATTTAATGTAGGAACAGGATCTGGTGACTCACCTTTTGCATATTTAGCAGCATTTTTCCCAATTGCTCTAAAAGTTTCTCTTGTAATTAATGGTGCTTGTGGGAAAAGTTCAAGATTTTCTAACATCTCAAGGTCCTTTTGATGAATAACAGTTGTTCCTTTTGACTGAATGCCAATACCAATTCCTGAGCCGCTTAAAACTGCTGCATCATGAGCCATAAAACAAACATCCGATGTACGAGTTACTCTAATAACTCTTGAAGTAACACCTTCTTCTTCAATTCCTGCCATAAGTTCACTAAGTACTTCATTGTGTGGAATATCAACAATAGTTTTTGTCTGATAGATTCCAAATGCAGGAGCTACCGCTATAACAACTTCATCACGCCTTGTTCCTAGTTTCGCTTCTCCAACTTCAATAAGCTCTAATTTCGAATTCGTTGTATCTACTTTATTATTTGTTGTACCCTCAAGCGAATTGCCTTGTGATTGTAATTTTTTAACAACTTCATTGGTTATAATTTTGATTAATTCCTCATTAGACATTACATTCATATCACATCACTCCTCTAACTACATTTTATTAGGATCAAGAGCCTGATTAATGTTTTTGATTTCATCCCATCTTGCTCCCTCAAGCCTATACCCAGTTCCTGGTCCCATATAATCATTAGGATCGTTTACTGCAGTAATTACATTGAATTTATCGTCAAAGATAGATGAGGTATGCAAATAATCTCCAGCAATTCTTTGTTTAACTAAACTTAGAACTCTCTGTGCAATCTCTTCATTACCACTCTTCGAAAGAGCTTTAACTACTTCAAGAACTGTGATTCCATTTTTCAGTATACTTTGAGCAGCTTTTAAATCTTCTACAACATTTCTGTTTGGAACATCCTTACTTCCATGTGCATATGTTACGGCTTCAACTTCTTCATCAGTTATTTGTGGTAATCCCATTTCTTTAAATACTCCTTGAAGTACTTTAGCAGCCTTATTTCTAACAGCAATTGCATCTGCTTCTTTTACTGGTTTGAGCCCTCCATCGACCTTTAAATCTCTTTGAAGTACAAGGTAATCATCATAATCATCAACATCAAAGTTAGAACCTGCAAACATATTATCATAATTAGGAACTCCACCGTATCCTGAGAATATAAAGTCTGTTCCAGGAAGGAATTGCATCATAGTTCTTGCAGTTTTTCTTATATCTGAATGTGTGAATGTTTGATCATTTCCTGAACAAACTTCCATGTCAAGCATTGAAGTTATTAGGTTTTCCGCAAGTACGGCTCTTATTCCACCTGAAACAGCTGCTGGTATACCAATACAACTTATAGAACCATTTTGTAATCCTTGAACCCCAGCACCTTTTGTGATCATTATGCATCTTGCTTCAAGATAAAGCATTGACTTACCTTCAGCATAGCCCATTAAAACTTCTGAACCAGTACCAGATGTAAATCTCATTTTAAGACCACGTGATGCATATGCAGATGCAAGGAAAGCCTTTGACCAAGGAGTATCATCTCCATCAGTAAATACTTGCTCCGTACCATAAACTGATATAGTCTCAGCGTATGCTGTATAACCAAGCATTCCAAGTTTAAGTTCTGTTGCTTCTTCAAGAGCACATTGAGTTAATATTCCGCCTCTTCCTACTTGTGCTCCAATTAATAATCCAAGTGCATTAAACGGTGCATATCTTGTTACAGCAACTGTAGTTTCCATTTCATCAAAACCTCTTAAAGCGGCTTCTGCAGCATCAGCCGCAATAAGGATTGGATTATCTTTTACATTTGTAATATGGCACTGATTAGATGGTGTTTTTCTAGCTCTCATTTTTTGTAGTGCCATCATCATTTCAACAACATTTAAATGATCTACAACTTCAACTAATTTTGCTGGTGTAATTGATGTAGCAATAGTTACAATTTTCGCTCTAGGGACATTTATATCTGTAAGCATCCTAGCAATTTCAAGTGAATTAATTGCCATTGATTTTTCTGCATCACCAATGTTTATAGCGTGATCTGCAAGAAAAATATCTATAAAATCAAAATCAGCTCTTTTCTTTCCATCCATTTCAGATATTTTACCATTTTCAATTTTCAAACTAGATTTAGGGTCATTTGGACCATCCATTGCAATAAGACCTACATCCGGCCAATCTTTTACAAACCCATCTTTATTAACTTCCCTTTTTTCTAATGCTTCAAATCTTTTTGATCTTTTCATAATATCAACCCTCCATCCTTAATTTAAATGTACGGTTCGGTAGTTGAAGTTGGTTCATCACCTAACGCATTTAAAAGTTTCTTTCCTACTTCTCTTCCTGCGATTACCGCTTGTCTTACTGCTCCTGAATCTCCAGTTATTGCAAGTATAACTTCGTTTGAATGTGATGTCCCTTTAGAAGGACTTGAATAAGCAACTATTTCTACATTTGCAGTTTTAACAGCAGTATCTGCCATCATTACTCCAATTGCTGCCGGCGCCCCAATAACTAATCCAAAAGCCTTTCCAACAGGTGCTCCAAAAGCTTTTTCTATTGCCAAACTAGCTCTCGCGCTATACTGCATTTCAAGATGTCCTGCATCATTACCATAAACATCACCAAAAGTTCTAGGAAGTTCTTTTAATGTAACTTCAACTGCACGCCTTGCATCTGAAACATCCTCTGCTCCAAATATTATAAGGCAACCATGGCCAGCCCCACCTTTTGTATCTCTTGGAAGTTCAATTGAAACGATTTCAGTATTGGTAGCTTTAACAGCCTCATCAGCAGCCATTATTTGTGGACCTGCTCCGGTTCTTGCTCCTATAATACCTATTGAATGGAATTTTTTATCAATTCCCATAGCCGCATGTAGTGCCGAGTCTATGTTTGCAATAACTAAACCAATTGTATCCCCAATACCTGTTCCAACAAATTCGGTTAATCCTGGTGCCTGCATAAATTTCCCCTCCTTTTTAACTTCTTTAACCTCTATAACTTCATTTTCAACTTTACTTTCATTCTCACATTTTGCAATTTCTTTAACTGCCACCTCTACGTCATTTGGTTTTATTTCTCCACTAGCAATTTTACGTCTAACCTCTTCGTAAACCTTTTCAATTAGCTGTGTATTCATTTACATCAACCTCTCACTATTTATTCTGAAACTGGATATTTAGGTAATATTCTTTCAACATCAGTGTGAGGTCTTGGAATTACATGAACAGATATTACTTCTCCAACTCTCTTTGCAGCTGCGGCACCTGCATCAGTAGCGGCTTTAACAGCACCAACATCTCCCCTAACCATAACAGTAACTAGTCCTGAACCTATTTTCTCATAACCTATAAGAACTACATTTGCAGCTTTAACCATTGAATCTGCAGCTTCTATTGCACCAATCAAACCTTTTGTTTCTATCATTCCTAATGATTCTTGTCCCATAAAAACACCTCCATTTATTTTATATCTTCATTATAGCGAATTTTCACACTTTTCGATGTCAATATATTGCTCTATTTAAGTATAATATTGATTTCATAAAAAGGAATTATTTTGACATTTGTAGGTATTATTATTACTATATAGATAGTGCTAATATATTTTTATTATGTTTTATTGCAATTAATGGTAATGTATTCACTATATAGTTAATGGTATTAAAACTTCTTATAAAGGAGGAATATTATGACAATGCATCCTAAATATAAACTCAAAGAAATTATTGATGTATCCTCGCTTAAAGATATTCAAGATAAATTCGCAAAAATAGTTGGCCTCTCAACTGTAACAGTTGATGGAGATGGAACACCTGTTGTGCCCGCCAGTTATTTTACTAAATGGTGTAGCTTAATTAGAAGCAGCGCTGAAGGATATAGCCGTTGTAAACATTGTGATTCAGTTGGTGGAACAATGGCAATGAAGGCTGGTAAACCTATTATTTATAATTGCCATACTGGTCTCATTGATTTTGCCGCGCCAATAATTGTAAACGGTAATTATCTTGGATCTATGTTATGTGGACAAGTAACAAGTACAAACTTTAAAAATAAAACAATCATAGATGTTAAAAGATTATCACATGAGCTTAGTTTATCTGAGGATGATCTAAATGATGCATTAAATGAAGTTCCGGTAGTTGATTATGAAAAGATTCTGGTATCTGCTGATTATCTTTTTCTTTTCTCTAATTTCATCGCTAAAATGGGAATAGCAACAATTACAAAATCAGAACTATTGGACGAAACTAAAGAAAAAATGAAACTTACAGAACTTCTTAAAAACATGGAAATTAAAGCCCTTCAGGCTCAAATTAATCCTCATTTTCTATATAATACTCTAAATACCATTGCAAGAATGGCTTTAATAGAAGGTGCCCCCGACACTGAAAATCTCATTTATGCGATTTCTGACCTATTAAGATATAGTCTTAAGAATTCAAATAACATGGTTACAATATATTCAGAAATAACTAATATTAAGAAATATTTCTATATTCAAAAAACAAGATTTGGTGATAGATTTGATTACAAAATAGATATTGATCCTTCAATACTCTACTTTAAAATTCCTGTAATGACTCTTCAACCATTAGTCGAGAACTCAATAATTCATGGTCTTAAAAATATGACGATAAATGGTAAAGTTAAAATAATAGGTAAAAATTTTAATAATAGTTATCTCACACTTGAAGTTTTTGATAATGGCATTGGTATTGATGAAGACAGACTTAAAACAATTTTTTCAATTGAAAGTTCTTATGAGAACCTTACTGGTCTAGGAATTAAAAATGTAGACGACAGGATTAAACACTTCTTTGGTTCTAAATATGGCATCGAACTTAAATCGACTAAAGAATGTGGAACTACCGCTACAATAAAGGTTCCTTGTATTAAATTAAATAAAAGGGAGGAGTAACTAATGCACAATTTACTAATAGTTGAAGATGAAAATATTGAAAGACGAGCGCTTAGGTATATCATTGAAGATAAACTAAGTTGTATTAATATTTGTGGTGAAGCTAAAAGTGGCTTAGAAGCTATTGAAATGGCTAAAACAAGTACCCCCGATATTATTTTAATGGATGTAGAAATGCCTGAACTTAGCGGCCTTGAAGCTCAAAAAGAGATAATTAAATTTTTGCCAAATGTACACACAATCATTCTATCCGCTTATGATGATTTTGCATTTACCCAGAGTGCAATTAGAATAAAAGTAATCGATTACCTATTGAAACCCATAAGACCTAACGATTTAATTGAATCTATTAACAGAAGCATCTCTTTAATAAATACGCAAAATGATAGAGTCATAAGCGATAACCAAGATGATACGCTAATTAAAGAAGCTATGAATTATATCAATGAACATTATAATACATATATAAGTCTTCAATCAATTGCAGCTTATGTTCATCTTAACCCACAATATTTCAGTAGATACTTTAAGAGTAAAATTGGTATTAACTTTATTAATTATTTATCTTCCTTTAGAGTAATAAAAGCAAAAGACTTGCTCCTAAATACAGATAAAAATATTACAGAAATATCACAAAGTGTTGGATATGTTGATTCAAGTTACTTCAGTAAAGTTTTTTTAAAAAGTGTTGGAATGTCCCCAAATCACTTTAGGTGTCAAAACAAGAAACAACATTTCTAAAGATAAAAGCTGCATAACGAATTCGTTATGCAGCTTTTATCTATTTACTTTATTTTCATAGTAAACTTACTCATTAAATTTCCGAAATTACTCCTTCAAGAATATCTAATGCCTCATCAATCTCTCCCTTTGTTACATTAAGTGGAGGAAGTAATCTTACCACGCTATTTCCAGCCGCAATTACAAGCAATTTCTTGTCAAAACACGACTTACAAAATTTCTTTGTATCTGTGTTTATTTTTATTCCAATCAATAAACCTATACCTTTTATTTCATCTATCACACCATATTTCTCTTTTATTTTAAGTAATCTTTCTTTCATATATGCACTTTTGTCGTCAATTTTTTCTATAACTCCACCATCAAGAAGTTCTGTTAAAACAGCCTCACCAACAGCGCATGCAAGTGGATTTCCACCAAAAGTGCTTCCATGATCACCTGGTACAAATGCCGCTGACGCTTTAACATTTGTAATAGTTGCCCCTATTGGAAAACCGCCACCGAGTGCTTTTGCAATACATATAACATCAGGAATAACTGAAAATTTCTTATAAGCAAAAAGACTTCCAAGGCGTCCCATACCACATTGTACTTCATCAAAAATTAATAGAGCATCATATTTATCGCACAAATCTCTTGCTGCTTTTAAGAACTCTATTGTTGCAATGTTTATTCCGCCTTCTCCTTGAATCGGTTCTACTATTACAGCGCATACTTTATCACTAAAATTCTTTTTTAACTCTTCTACATCATTAAATTTTACCTTTTGTGTACCTCCAATTAATGGGCGGAAATCTTTTTGATATTTTTCCTGACCAGTAACTGATAATGAACCCATAGTTCTACCATGAAAGGACTCGTCCATATACATAAGTACATTTTTATCTTTAGTTGTTTTTAATGCTCCATATTTTCTCGCTATCTTGAGCGCTGCTTCTATGGCTTCTGTACCACTGTTACAAAAAAACACTTTATCGTGATCACAGTTATCTATTAATTTTTTTGCGAGTAGCTTATGCGGTGTATTCCAATAATAATTAGAACTTTGCATGAGCTTACTGCTTTGCGTAGTTATTGCATTTATTATAGCAGGATGGCTATGTCCAAGACAATTTACTGCAACTCCTGATACAAAATCCACATATTCTTGACCCACTGAATCATAAATTTTACATCCAAGGCCTTTCTCAAAAGTAACATCGTATCTTCCATAAGTATTCATTACACAATTTTCTTCCATTATATTACCCCTTTCGCTGTTATAATTTTAGTTCCACTATCCTTAATTATATTTAATAATAAACCATGTTTTTTTCTTCCATCTACTAAATGAACATTCTTAGCTCCCTTATTAATTGCAGCAACGCAGCATTCTAGTTTTGGAATCATTCCACCATAAATCATGCCCTTATTTATAAACTCTTTAGTTTGTGCAACCGTTATTGATGATAAAAGCGTTGTTGGGTCAGTTATATCTGTATATACACCATCTATATCTGTCATAATTAATAACTTTTCAGCTTTAAGTACTCCACTTATAGCAGCTGCAGCATAATCCGCATTTATATTGTAACTATCTCCATTGGAGCCAACACCTACTGGAGAAATAACTGGTATATACTTGTTTTTAAGCAAAGTAAGTAATACTTTTGTATTGATGTTTGCAACCTCTCCAACGAAACCTATATCAATTTTTTTGTCATCATCAAAAATATACTTCTTTTTAGCCTGAATTAAATTGCTGTCTCTACCACTTATTCCTATAGCATTTAGTCCTCTAAGACTTAAGATTGATGATAATCTTTTATTAACATTGCCTGATAATACCATCTCTACAATTTCCATAGTATCCTTACTTGTAATTCTTAATCCTTTTATAAACTTGTTTTCACCACCGCTTTTCTTTACCCACTTGCTAATCAAAGGACCTCCACCATGTACTATAACAACTTTTATTCCTGCTTTTGTCATAAGCTCAATATCTTCTACAAAAGCTTCCTTAGCAACATCATTACTCATTATACTTCCACCATATTTTATCACAAAGGTTTTACCCTCATATTTACTCATTTGCAAAAAATCTTTTTTATTTGATTCATTATTTAATATATCCATTATAACCTCCAAACCTAATACTTGTTTTTTACTAATTATATAACTATTTAACGACATTTCAAAAAGAAATTATACCAGTTTTTACTAGAAATTACATACTGTAATAAAGAAATAACTTCAGTCTGTGTATAAATTTCCTTCTGTAGTCTTAATATTTCAGCACCTCAAGTGATGATTTAACCATTTGAATAATTATACATCAATTTGAATAATTATTCAACGTATTATTTGTTTTTTTTGCATGTTTATTATATTATCTTATTAATAAATATATAAATCAAGATGATATTATGTACCTAAAATGTCTTCACTCGAGTGTATATGCTATATTTGCATTCAATTACCATGTTTTTTTTACAGACATGCAAATATTAATATTACATCATAATACCACATAATTATGCAACAATAATATGCTTTATAATGAATTCATCGAGATATAAAACCAGATAACATTATGATAAAAAAAGACAATCTAGTTAAAGTTATGGATTTTGGAACAGTAACTAATTCCAATAAATTTGTAATGTATGAAATGATGACCTATATCAATGTGGACTAGCAAAATTATCACCAAATAAATATGCCACTTACTTAAAAACTGGTGAATATCCTATAAACATATAGAAAAATACCCTCACATCATATTTATTACAGGAGGGTATTTCATTTAAGTCTCTTTTTTAAAAATGTCCTTGACACAGGGTAGTTCAGTCTAAGCTGCTATCTTTTCTTCTGATTCTGACACGATTTGTTTATTCTTTTTTACAAGAAATCTCATAACTAATTTCACTACTTCATTTACTACTATTATAAGTGAAGCTAATCCAATTATCTTCAACCACATAATAGTGCTTAAAGGCACTGCATTAAAGAATCCTGAGAATACTTCTGTCACAAATATTTGAGCTACTGCTGTAACCGCTAATATTTTTAAAAATATGGTATTCTTTGCAATGTTATGTAATATACTGTTTGTGCCAAATTCTCTACAGTTAAATGCATTGAATAATGAACTAAAAGCAAATACCGCAAATACTACTGTTTGCATTTCATTTGCTCCTGTAGCGCCCTCTACAGGGAATCCAGCTCCTAATATATCAAACTTCATCTGAACCATGATAATACCCGTTATATATAGAGCATTAGCAATCATACTTGTCATCATTTGTTTAGTTATAATGCTAGCATTTCTATTAGTAGGTTTTCTCCTGAGTACTGCATCTCTTACTGGTTCAAGTCCAAGCGATAGAGCTGGTGGACCATCCATTATAATATTTACCCATAACAATTGTATTGTAGTAAATGGCATTTGGAAATCAAATAATACAGATAAAATTGCTGTTAAAAAAGCAATTATATTTACTGTTATCTGAAATTGAATAAACCTCTGGAAGTTCTCATAAATACCTCTTCCCCATTTAATACCTTTTACAATAGTTCCAAAACTATCATCTGTTAATATTATATCTGCAGCATTCTTACTAACCTCGGTGCCCGCTATACCCATAGCTATACCAACATCTGCTTTTGTAAGTGCTGGAGCATCATTTATTCCATCCCCAGTTACAGCTACTACCTCTCCATTATCTTGAAGAGCCTCAACTATTCTCATTTTTGTATCAGGTTTTGAACGTGCTACTATTGATATAGTAGTTATTTCCTCTCTAAGTTCCTCATCTGTTAATGTATCTATATAAGTAGCTTCTACTGCTCTATTATTACCAGTAAGTAGTCCTAGCTCTTTTCCTATAGCAATAGCTGTAATTATATTATCACCTGTAAGCATTTTTGTAGAAACTCCTGCTTTTTTAGCAGTTTCTACTGCCTCTTTAACATCAAGTCTTAGAGGATCTCTTATTCCTACAAACCCTGTAAATACTAAATTATTCTCAAGCGTTCCTTTCTCTGATGCCATCGCTACCTCTTCACTTATATTTCTATATGCAAATCCAAGAACTCTCATAGAATTCTTTTGAAGTTTTCCAATTTCATTTAAAATCTCTTCACGCCTTGCCTGGTTTAGTTCTACTTCTTCACAATTAACGTGTTCGAATTTACATAATTCTAGAATTATTTCTGGTGCTCCCTTTGTTAATACTGTATCACCTTCATCCTCTTCTATAACAGTACTCATCCTCTTTCGTTTTGAACTAAAAGGAATTTGATACGCTATTTTTGCATTTTGTCTTTCTTGCACGTAATCATAGGCATCATTGTATAAAAGAAGAGCACATTCCGTTGCACTACCTAGATACTTAACTTCATTTTCATCTCTTTCAATGTCTGCTGTAGAATTTACAATGCAGTTATCTATAAAATAGTTATTTCTATTACTTAATTCATCGCGACCCTTAAACTTACCGTTTAAATAAACTTTTTCAACTGTCATTCTATTTTGAGTAAGTGTACCTGTTTTATCTGAGCATATAACACTTACTGAACCTATTGTTTCACAGGCTTCTTTTTTAGTAACAAGTGCATTTATTTTAACCATTTTCTGCATTGTTATTGCAAGTGTCATATTTATCATTGTTGGAAGGCCTTCAGGAACAGCTGCAACAATTAAAGCAACGCATACAACAAAGGCAGTTTTTATTGGTCCAACAGACTCTAAAAAAGCAAATACACTAGTTGTATCAGGTGATATCTCTTTTGCTACAACCAACTTTATAATCATAACTATAAATAATATCGCAGCTATTGCACTTGATATTTTTGAAATCGTACCACCTAAATGTCCAAGTTTTGACTGAAGTGGTGTTTCTAAATTACCTTTTTCAAGATTTCTAGCTATTTCTCCCATTTGGGATCTATCACCAGTAGATGTAACTACAAACGTAGCTCTACCATAAGCAATAAGTGTTCCTCCGAAAACCATATTCTTTTGTTTTGCAGGAATTGGATCTTGTACAATAATTTTATCTTTGGCTTTTATATTTTCCATTTCTATTACAAGTTCGCAGTCTTTATTTACATCCTCTGATTCTCCTGTAAGCATATCCTCTCTAACAGCTAAATCTAAACTAGTTACAAGTCTGCCATCTGCTGGAACCATATCTCCAGTCTCTACTGAGACTATATCCCCAGGTACTAGTTCATTTTTATTAACCTGAATGATTTTCCCGTTACGTAATACTTTTACCTCTATATTCTCTGTCATTTTTGATAAAGCATCCGCAGCCTTTTGTGATTTTCCTTCTGTGAAAATACCTATACCAATTCCAATTGCTACAGCACATACTATTCCAATAGCATCATGGTACTGTCCTACTAGCGCACTAATTACAGCTGCAACTAAAAGTATTATCATCATAGGCTCAGTTATTGCAGCCTTAATACTATCCCATATAGACCCTTGCTTTTGTTTAGTAAATTCATTAGCACCATATTTTTCTAGTCTTTGTTTAATCTCAGAATTCGATAATCCTTTGCTACTATCAACCTTAAAATTGTTTAAAACTTCTAAACTTTGTTTATTAAAATATTTAATATTGTCCACCCCTTTATTTTTATAAACTTTACACCTTGATTAAAATTTCAATATAATTATTCCTCCTTTACACAAAGTTATATGTAAAAAACAAAGACTATTAGCACACAGAAACACCAACGGTTTCATTGTGCTAAAAGTCTCACTGTAGCAAATGCTATGATAAAGCCAGGTTTTTAAAACCAGTTATGTTGACTTTATCGCCCTTACGAGTAGTTACTCCCTCTTAGCTTGAAAAAAATATAAAAAAAATAAAAGACTTTTAACACAACGATCCATTAATAGATCATTGCGTTAAAAGTCTCACTTGACTGGAATTAGCCACGATAAAGCCAGACTTTAAGGTCTGGTATGTTGACTTTATCACCTATAAATAGGCAGTTACTCCCTTTTAACATTCATAATTATTATTTAATTAATAATATTATAATATCATAAAATTTATGACTATGCAATACGAGATTATATTGAGTCTCAAGTTTTATTATGTTTCCATAGCCAATTTCAACGTTAATTTATAGATTACTCCACTTGAGTTATAAGTTTCCTCATAATATCCTTTAATTTAAGATCATTTATATCTTCTGGAGCTATAATTATAACAAGCCTTATGCCATCATCTGATTTATCCCATTTATAAGCTTTTATGTCTAGTACTGCACCATCTGGTACATACTCTTCAATATCCATTGCAATTTCTTCTGCAAGCGATAGGTATTCTTCAAATAATTCATCTTCTGTTAAATCCTCTAAATTATTTTCGCCTTCCAATAAATCATTCAAGGTATTAATAGCTATACTTAGATTAAAAGCTAATATATCCTCTCTTTTTGAACCTTTGCTCATATCTTTAAGTACTTTAAATTCTGTGTTTTTCTCGATTGTATCTTTTATATCTTTACTCTCTACAATTGTACTATTAAATTCTACATACATAGTCTCATCTCCTATTTGTGCCACCAACGTGGCAAGTGGCATCTTATACTATTTTATTATGAGAAATCAGTTTACTTATAGTTGAAGGTACTAAACTTAAGTATTCTGATATTTCTTTTATATTTCTTACTTTATTATATCATAATCATTGTTATATGGGTGACATCTTTAAATCATGAGTATCTCCAAAAGTTCTTCTTTTGTAAGTTTCCCAAGAACATCGCTATTCGTAAGTTCCCCTGTAATTACACTATCAATTAGATCTTTTTTATTTTCTTGAAGTAGAATAATTTTTTCTTCAATAGTCCCTTTTGCAACTAATTTAATTACTTCAACTACATTTTTCTGACCGATTCTATGAGCCCTATCTGTAGCTTGATTCTCAACTGCCGGGTTCCACCAAGGGTCAAAATGAATTACCAAATTTGCTGATGTTAAGTTAAGTCCTGTTCCCCCTGCCTTTAATGATATTAAAAATACAAATGTTTGACAACTTTTATTAAATTCATCTACCATCTTAATTCTATCCTTAGATTTCGTTTTTCCATCTAGATAATAATACTTTATTCCTTTTTCTTTTAAGTTTTCTCCTATATTTTTAAGCGCAGATGTAAATTGAGAAAACAATAATATTTTTCCACCGCTCTCAACATGTTTTTGAATAAGTTCTGTTGCAATGTTTATCTTTCCACTTCCGCCTTTATATCCTTCTATCACAAGTGATGGATCTAAACATATTTGTCTAAGCCTTGTTAAATAAGAAAAAACCTCTATTTTCCCATCAGTATTGTTTTTCATTTTATCCCTAACAACTTTAATATAGGCTTTATATATAGACTTTTGAGATGTAGTCATCTCAACTATAAATTTCTTTTCTATTTTATCTGGCAATTCTCTAAGCACTTCATCTTTAGTTCTTCTTAATAAAAAGGGTTTAATAAGTGATTTTAGTTCTCCTAAATCAACCTTTTTTCCAGAAATAAATTTAAGTTCAAAAGTTTCTTTGGAATATAAATAGTTTGGCATTACAAAATCAAAAATAGACCAAAGTTCTAATAAATTATTTTCAATTGGAGTGCCAGTTATTGCATATCTTGCTTTAGCTTTAACATCTTTAATAACTTTCGTGTTTTGTGATAAATAATTTTTTATATTTTGCGCTTCATCTATAATACAATAATCAAAAACGATATTATCATATTGATTTAAGTCCATTTTTAGAGTTCCGTAGGTCGTGAGTATTATATCATACTCCTCTAAATTATGAATTAACTCATACCTTCCTTTTTTTTCTCCATGTACAATTGCAACTTTTAGACTAGGCGCAAATTTTTCAAGTTCCGCCTTCCAATTATAAATAAGGGAAGTTGGACTAATGATAATAGATTTTTTATTTTCAAAGGATAAGAGAAAAGCTATGGTCTGAACAGTTTTTCCAAGTCCCATTTCATCTGCTAATATCCCGCCAAGTCCCAAAGCGCTCAGGCTTTTAAGCCACTTAAAACCATCAATTTGATATTCGCGAAGCGTAGCCTTTAAGTTAAGTGGTACCTTTATATCCATTTTATTTATATTATCATAAATGTTTTCTATATCCTTTAGCACTTCGCGACCCTTAATAAATTCAAATTTCTTATTTTTTAGTTTATTTTCTAAGTATAACGCCTTATTTTTTTCTATCCTTATTGAGCCATCTTCTAGTAATTCATCATCACTTAATACTAATATTAGATCAAAAAAACTCCTAACTGTCTCATCTTCAAAATTCAAAAAATTATTATTCTTAGTTTTATAAAATCTATTATTTTGTTTAAATGAATCGATCACAGCTTTTAATTCATTATCGTAAATATTATCTATACTATAAGAAAAATCATAGTAATCATCCATTTCCTTAATCTCTGCTTTTATATTCTTTACATTTTGTATTTTCATATGCTTAAGTCCATTTCCAAAAGTAACATTTCCAAGGGAATAAAGATTGTTTTTACTCTTATTTAATATATCAAACAGCTGCTCATCTGACCCTATAAAAAGCAGCCTCTCATTTCTTTTTATAAACCTATATTTCTCCAGTTCCATAAGGATTTTGTCCTCAAATTTATAATCACGCGTATTTGTTTTATGCTCACGCGCCATACTTTCTTTACTCCTATCATTCTTTAGTATGTTAATTTTTTCATTACCATAAACTACTAACAAATCGCAATAAATATGGCTATCTACCTCATATAAGTAAAATTCTACTTTTATAAAGTTTGTTGCAAAACTTTTGACTTCTTCACTAATATTTACATCACTTGAAATAGTGCCAAAAAAAGATATGATTTTATTATAATTAGTAATATTTACGCCATATAAAATTTCACGATTTTTTCTTAACCTTTCACAAATAAGCATATACCTTTGTACTTGATTTTTTGATGGTAGGTACAGTTTCCAATTAAATAAATATACATCATTTTTGCCATTTAATGATACTGGAAATTGCTTATGTGTAGTTAAAACAAAATGCTTCTCTCGCATCTTTAACGTAAATGTTAGAGGTAGATCCTGCTTTACAATTGGTGCTTCGAACTCAAACCCATCATAATTTAATCTAACTTTTTTATAATTAACACTTGCAAGAAAACCTCTTAAGTAATTTGCCTCAATTTTTGTTTTTTCCATACCTATTTGATGTTGAGCCTCATAATAAATTGAACCTTTCACTACTTTTCGATTTAACTTTATAATATTAATTATGTGCCTCTTATTAGTACCATTCTCACTTACCTTCTCTGACTCTTCATCTTTATCTGATTTTTCAGAATTACCCTTTGTATGTATATTCAAAAAACTATATGCTGTAGCTGTTAAATGACTACACATAAATAAATGACCTACAATAGAGACTTCTTTAAAATCCTCACAGGTACATTTTATACTATCTAATTTCATCTTAGCTAAATCTATTGTTATATGTGTGTTTAATTCTTTTGATTTAGTATCATTATTAACCTTTCCATAAATATGATACATATTATTTATCTTTTTTCCTTTGATTTTACTAACTAATCCCTCATTAAAAGCCTTTTTACCTAGGCTTCTCATACTCTCTGAAGATGATTTGAATATTATACTTTGTAACTCCATTAACTTCACGTCTTAATCACCTCCAAATTAATAATACCTCTAAAATCACATAAATTAAACGAACTAAGCTTTTATATGCTATAATAATTATATCACTTAAGGGAAAGTTGGGTAAGAAATCGTTATCATTTGCATGTTTTAAATAAACGTGTTACAATACTGTTACAATAATTTACCAATACATTTATTGGTATAAGTATACATGACTCCCCTACTTCTCATGCGTTTTATGAGAGCACTCTTAATTGTAATTCACCCAAGAGTACTGTAGACCTAAGTGGTTAGGCATCTGTAATAATAAATCCATGATGCCTTATACTGAAATTAATAATAGGAGATGATTTTTATATTTAGATTTATGGAAGGTAGACGAATAAAATTTGTAATTGGATTCATACTGGTGGCAATAATTACAACTTCAACTATTTTTGTATGCTCCATTAGAAAAAGCATTACGGTAGTTATAGACGGTAAATCAACTAATATGGTAACTTATCAAAATACATTTGGTAACGCCCTAAAAAAATCTGGTATAAGCATAGACGTAAAAGATAAAGTTGATAAGGCTTTGAATTCAAAAATACAAAACAACGGTGTTATAACTATAACACGTGCTATAAACGTTAACGTCTTTGTGGATAATAAGAAACTTAATGTTAAATCTGCTGAAAAAGATGTTGCTTTAATGTTAAAGGCACAACAAATAGACATAAGCCCCACTGATAAAATTTCACCATCAAAAGAAACTAAATTATCGAGTGGCCTAGGCATAACAATAACTAGGGTTAATTCAAAAACAATAAATCAATCAAAACCTGTTGATTTTAAAACTGTTATTAAAGAAAATGATAGTATATTAAAATCTGAAAGAACAGTTTCACAAAATGGAGTTAATGGTTTGAAAAGCATTACATTAAATGTAACTTATGAAAACGGAAAAGAAGTGGCTAGGAAAGTTGTTAAAGAAACCTTAGTTACACAACCTAAAAATAAAATTATAGTTCAGGGTACTATGCCAGCAGTATCCGTTTCAAGGGGATCTTCAATTTCCAGAGAATCTAATGCAGCAAAAGCAACCCCCATTTCTTCCAGAAGTAATTCATATAGTAAAACTTTTTCTGTAAAAACTACTGCTTATTGGGGTTCTGAAGGAACTAATAACACTTATACTGCCTCAGGTCAAAAGGCTGTTAGAAATCCAAATGGATATAGTACCGTAGCTGTAGATCCAAATGTCATACCTCTTGGAACAAAATTATATATAGAGGGTTATGGAAATGCTATCGCAGCTGATACAGGTTCAGCAATAAAAGGAAATTTTATAGATTTATTCTTTAATACTGAAGGTGAATGCGGTGATTGGGGAGTACAATACCTGACGGTGCATATACTAAACTAAATATTTTATATACTTAATTATACAAAAACTGCTACAGATATTATTTCTGTGGCAGTTTTAATTTTTCGAGTCAATTTGACATAGCAATTAAAATATAGTAAACTTTATTAATATAAAACTTAAATAAGACAGTTCTAAACCATCCTGTCTATAAACAAAACTAGGACGTAACTACCGTTTTAGGTAGTTTTTTTGTTTGGTATCAGATGGTTCTTTTGTTATTTTTTAGGAGGAATCGCAATGAAAAAAATAGGTTTAACAACTACTGTTCCAGTAGAAATTCTAATTGCAGCAGGTTATACACCTGTCGATTTAAACAATATTTTTATAACCTCAGATGACTATTTGAAATATATAGACATTGCGGAAAGAGATGGTTTCCCTAGGAGTTTATGTACCTGGATAAAGGGTATTTATGGAGCCTGTTTACAAAATGACATAAAAGAAATAGTTGGAGTTGTTGAGGGCGATTGTTCTAACACAAAAGCTCTAATTGAAGTACTAGAGCTACGAGGAATAAAAGTTTATCCATTTTCCTTCCCTCATAGTCACAAGTTAGAGGATGTAGAACATGAAATAAAAAAATTTATGAATGTCTTTAATGTAACAATAAAAGAAGTTGAAATAGTTAAGAACCGCATAAATAAAACTCGCGCCTTGGTCAAAGAAATTGATGAATTAACTTATATACATAATAAAGCAACAGGCTTTGAAAATCATCTTTATCAAGTAAGTTCAAGTGATTTTAATTGTAATGCTGATGCTTTTGACGTTGATTTAAAAAAAATTATTTGTGAAATTAAAAACAGAAAACCAGTAATTAGAAAACTTCGCCTTGGCTATATTGGTGTACCCCCTATGACTCCAGATATCTACGAATTTGTTGAGAATCTTAATGCTAGTTTTGTATACAATGAGGTTCAAAGAGAATTTGCCTTTCCAAGAGCTAATAACGCCATTGATATATATCATCAATACTATGATTATACTTATCCTTATGATACGAATTTTAGGATTGTAGAGATTCAAAAACAAATAGACAATCGTAAATTAGACGGAATAATTCACTACACTCAAGCATTTTGCTATAGGGCAGTTGCAGATATAGTTTTAAAAGAAAATTTAAATATTCCCATATTAAATATTGAAGGCGACAAATTAAATGTCTTAGACGCAAGAACAAAGCTTAGGTTAGAAGCCTTCCTTGATATGTTACTAGATTTGAAGGAGGCTAAAGAATGCGAGTACTAGGTATAGACCTTGGAAGCCGCGAGGTTAAAATAGTTTTAATGGAAGACAATAAGATTATGCAAAAAAAGAAAGTAAGCACAATGAATTTTTACAGAAATTATTGTAACTTTGATGGTAAAATTATTGTTGATTTAGAAAAACTTGATATTAGCCATATTGATAAAGCAGTCTCTACAGGTTATGGTAAAAACAACACTGATTTATTACTATTCTCACCAATAAATGAGATAAAAGCTCATGTATATGGAGGATTTTATCAAACAGGTTTAAATGATTTTATACTTTTAGATATAGGTGGTCAAGATGTTAAAATTGTAAAAGTAGAAAAAGGTATCACAACAGACCTAGAACTTAATGAAAAATGCGCTGCATCTTGTGGTAGATATTTAGAGAATATGGCAAATGTTCTAGAAGTATCACTTGGCGAGATGAGCAAACATTATGAAAATGCTATAGAACTCAATTCAACTTGCGCAGTATTTTCTGAATCAGAATTAATTGGTAAAATAGCAGAAGGTATAAGTATAGAAAGTTTGTGTTCTAGCGTTAATTACTCCCTATACAAAAGGCTCCTACCATTACTTAGTAAATTCCGTGGTAAAAAATTAATCTTAACAGGTGGTGTTGCAAGTAATATTGCAATTAAAAAATATTTAAGCAACAATTACGATGAAATAGTTTCTATCGAAGACCCTCAATTTAATGGGGCTATTGGATGTTGTTATTACGGGAGTAAATTTTTATAAATTTTAGGAGGAATGCCCCATATGTATATTTTGAAATCAGAACATAGCTTTGATAGTGCACATTTTCTTTCTGAATATGAAGGAAAGTGTGCAAATATTCATGGACATAGATGGAAGGTTGAAGTCGAAGTACAATCAGAAGCCTTAACAAAAGGTGGTCAATTAGAAGGTATGGTAATAGATTTTGGTGATTTAAAAAGGGATGTTAAGTCCATGGCTGACGCCTATGATCATGCTCTAATTGTGCAAATAGGTAGCATGAGAGATGAGACCCTAAATTGTTTAGAGCAGGACGGATTTAAAGTTATACTTGTTGATTTTAGAACAACAGCTGAAAACTTTGCAAAATTTTTCTTTAAACAAATGAAAAATAAAGGATATAATGTAAAACGAACTACCGTTTATGAAACACCTAATAATAGCGCATCATATGAAGAAAGCGAGGCACATTAAATTGGAATATAAAGTAGTTGAAAAGTTTATAAGTGTTAACGGAGAAGGTCCACTTTCAGGACAACTTGTAGTATTTATAAGATTTGCAGGTTGTAACCTTAATTGTGGCTACTGTGACACCACTTGGGCTAATGAGACAGATGCCATTTATAAACTCATGACAACCGATGATATATATGAATATATAAAATCTACCCAAATTCGAAACGTAACCTTAACCGGTGGTGAACCACTATTACAAGAAGGAATTAAAGATCTCTTAAAGATTTTGTCAATCGACAAATCCATTCATATTGAAATTGAGACTAATGGTAGTATTAATTTAGGTAAATTTTCAAATACTTACAACCCACCAAGCTTTAATATGGATTATAAACTACCCGCAAGTGGTATGGAGGGGTCAATGGATTTAAATAACTTTGCTTATTTAACTTATAAAGATACAGTTAAATTTGTAGCTAGTAGCATGGAAGATTTACAAAAATCCAAATGTATAATAGATAAATATTCCTTAACAAATAAAACAAATGTGTATATTAGTCCAGTATTTGGACAAATTGACCTAGAAGATATTGTAGAATTTATGAAAAGTAATAAAATGAATGGTGTTAATCTTCAAGTTCAACTTCATAAAATCATTTGGGATCCAAATAAGAGAGGTGTATAAGTTATGGCAATTGATACAAAAGCAATTGAGAAACATATAAGAGGCATTTTAATAGCACTAGGTGATGACCCAACCCGTGAAGGACTTATAGATACACCAAAACGTGTAGCTAAAATGTACGAAGAAGTATTTGCCGGTATGTGTTACAGCAATGCTGAAATTGCTAAAATGTTTGATACAACATTTGTTGATGATTTAATAGTTAATGATGATTCTCGTGATATAGTTATAATGAAAGATATACAAATTTTCAGTCATTGTGAACACCATTTGGCGCTTATGTATGATATGAAAGTAACAGTAGCATATGTTCCTAATAAAAAAATTATTGGTCTAAGTAAAATAGCAAGAATAGCTGATATGGTAGGCCGAAGACTTCAGCTTCAAGAAAGAATAGGAACAGACATTGCAGAAATCATGAAAATAGTAACAACATCTTCGGACATCGCTGTTATTATAGAAGGTGAACATGCCTGCATGACTACTCGTGGAATAAAAAAAAGATCGGAAGAGCACACGTCTGAACTCCAGTCACAATAGTA
>ERZ1463033.27-NODE-27-length-24545-cov-9.981666_pt1 | contig 24545 bp, 21 predicted proteins | sample MGYA00564481_ERZ1463033 | MGnify/ENA primary metagenome ERZ1463033 (study PRJEB39244, sample SAMEA3635150) | Helicobacter pylori | study: EMG produced TPA metagenomics assembly of PRJEB11511 data set (Assembly of a 5300-year-old Helicobacter pylori...
ATATTCAAGCCCAATTAGTTCATCTCATTTTTTCATAGATCACTTTACACTACCTCTAAAATAATGCATTATCCTCATCGTGTTTTTTAACTGCAGTATTTACTACCATTATTGTTATGAAACAAAATACTGACTGATAAAGGCCTGCAGCCGCTGCCATACCAACTTCGTTAGTTTGAAGTAGTGCCCTAACTGTAAATGTATCAATAACATCAGTGGCATTGAAAAGCGTACCATTATTTCCAATTATTTGATAAAACATATCAAAGTTTCCTCTAAATATAGTACCAACCGCAAGTAGTGTAAGTATTGTTATTGTTGGAACCAGCGACGGAAGTGTAATATATCTAATACGCTCAAATATATTTGCTCCATCTATTTCTGCTGCTTCATAAATCTCTGTATCAATACCCATTATTGCTGCTAAATAAAGTACCGTACCATATCCAAGCCCTTGCCATGCACAAAATATTATTATGATTAAAACCCATGCAAGTGGTTTTGAATATACATCTATTGCTGCAATATGAAAGAATTTAAGTATAGAATTAAATGTTCCATGCTCAAAACTAAATATGTTATACGATATAACCCCCACTATAACCCAAGATATAAAATATGGTAGAAACATAAGTGATTGAGTTATCTTTTTAAAATATTTGTTTTTTATCTCTGATAAAAATATAGCCATTGCAATTTGAAGTACTGTATTAACAAATATAAATGCCAAATTATATAAAACTGTATTACGAGTTACTATAAAAGCTTGCCCCGACATAAAGAAAAACTTAAAATTATCAAGACCAACCCAGGGACTTCCAAATATTCCTCCCTTAAAGTTGTAACTCTTAAATGCAACAACTATTCCCGCAATCGGAAGATAGCTAAATATAAAGAAAAAAAGTACCGCTGGTAAAAGCATTAACAATAAAGTTTTATTCTTTTTAACCTTATGCAAGAAGCTTGTATTTTCCATTATAATCATCATCCTTTCAACTTATAAACGTTTTCATTACTATGACATGAGTATATCATTTTCAAGTTTAAAATTTATTAGCAATTTTTTACGATATTAGTAAAATCATATTTTTATGGAGTGATTTGATTATAACTTCAATTAACTATATAATTATCATGTAAACGTTAATTGGAATTTTTTTGTTATTAGGAGGTTTAAGATGATTAAGGTATTAATAGTTGATGATGAAATTTTCACAAGAGAAGGAATAATAGCTGAAATTCCTTGGGCTAAACTAGGTCCTATTGAAATAGAGCAAGCCTATGATGGCATAAATGCTCTTGAGATCGCAGAAAAGTTTGAGCCTGATATTTTATTAACTGATGTAAAAATGCCTAGAATGAATGGAGTAGAATTATCTTTTGAACTTAGAAAAACCTACCCTACCTGTGAGATTATATTTTTGAGTGGCTATTCGGATAAACAGTATCTAAAATCAGCTATTGAGCTTAAAGCCGTTAGTTACGTTGAAAAACCTATAGATATTGAAGAACTTCAATCCGCAATTAAAAATGCAATAACACTTAAACTAAAAGAATCAGAAAATACTTTGAATATTAAAAATAATATTGCACTTAAACTTATTGAAAAAAATGCTAATTTCTATAGCTTAGGTAAATATATAGATGTAATTCCTGAAAGTAAACTTACAGGGACTAGTTTCATTACCATTTTGATTAATATTTTAAATAAGGACAAAATTATAGAGGATGCTGTTCTCCTTGAGCTAAAAAGAATAGTAGTTAAATCTAATTTCAATTGTATTCTATGTTATAAAGAAGACGATCTTATACTTATGCACTTATACTTTCATACTGACATAAACTCTTTATCTGTTAATACCATATTAGAAAATATATATAGTCTAATATCTGAATATCTAAAGAGTTTCACAACTTTTTTTATCTGCCAAGGTAAAAAAGTTATAGGAATTGCAAATATACCGATTTCCTACAGCTCTACTGTGGACGCATTGAGCAAAGCTTTTTTTTATGATTATAATTCCGTAATTTATTATGATAAAATCAGCCTCCTTGTTTACAACTTAGATGAAAATCTTATTGAAAATTTCACAAAAAACCTAATAAATGAAGATAAGCAAAACAGCATTCTTCTAATTAACAGGCTTACTTCTGAAATAAAAGGGAGTGCTTCTACTCCAATAAATTATACAAAAGATGTTTATTATAGACTTTTACATCAATTATTAAAGTTTTCATATGACAGAAACTTAATCATAAATCAAAATGATTTGGATAATAAAAGTCCTTTTGAATATCTTGCGAATGCTTACACTCTTATGGATATCAAAAGTTATATGATAGAAAAAATACATACCATTTTTGACGCTGTTGAAGAAAAAAATTCGAATATAAACCCAGTTTCATCTATCCTAAAATATATACATGATAATTACTCAGAAGTAGATTTGTCCCTGCAAAATATTAGTAATAAAACTTATCTATCCACTGCATACATGTGCTCCATATTTAAAGAAGAAACTGGGACAACTATAAACAGTTATATTACCAAATACAGAATTAATAAAGCAAAAGATCTTTTAAAAGACCCTCACATGAAAATTATTGATATAACAACTAAAGTAGGATATGGTGATGGAAATTATTTTTCAAAAATATTCAAAAAAGAAACGGGTTTAACTCCCTCTGAATATAAGAAGAAATTTTTGTGATGAGAAGGATAAAATTTTCAAATCTAAAACTTATGCAAAAATTCCTGTTATCTTATTTCATGCTAATAATAATTCCATTAATTCTTTTATCTTCTATAACATACAAAACGGTTTCTACCATTTTAGAAACCTATATTACCTCTGCAACAAAACAAGCTTTTGAGCAAACATATTCTTTTTTATCATATAAATTATATAGAGTTAATGATGTTTCAGATATAATTTCTAATGATAATAATATTACAACAATTGATAGTAATTTAATTACTATCCTTGGTAAATCCCCTAATACATATCCTATAAATGAACAAATTAAAGATATGTTTTTTCTGCGCAAATATCTTAGTTCTTATGAGAACGATATTGATATAAGCAATTTAAAACTCTATGTAAATAACGATTTTCTTTATTCCAATGAAGACTATAATATGTTTAGCCTTAATAAGGCCAAGAATTCTAAATGGCTTACTATATTTAAGGAAAATAACACAAGAAATTTATGGTGTCCTAGTTCCTATCTTGAGGATAAACCTAATAACTCTACTAGAGAACTTTCCCTTGTATCTGCTATAAAAAATCCAAATGACTTTTCTAAGGATATTGGATTTCTTCGTGTAGATTTTAAAAAATCAATGGTTGACGATATTATAAAAAAGACAAATTCAGTAGACGGTAGCTTTACATATATACAAAATTCCAAAGGGGTAGTTGTATCCTCTACAGATGATTCTTTAATTGCTAAATATAATCTTAACAATACTTTAGCCACGAGCCTTTCATCAAATACACAAAATTTTCAAAAGCTTACTATAAATAATCATAAATGCCTTTTGAAAAGCTCATTAATAAATAATACAGATTGGTATATGACGACAATTATACCTTATGATAGTATCCTTGTTAAAATTAAATTTATAAGAAATACCTTGATTTTATTATTAAGTATACTTGGAACAATAGCTTTTACTCTTGCATACTACTTTTCAAATTCAATAACTAGAAGAATTACAAAACTTAATAAGGCTATGAGACAAGTTCACACGGGAAGCCTTGAAACTTATATTAAAGATTCAAGTTCTGATGAAATCGGTGAGCTCATAGATAATTACAATTTTATGATTACTAAGATGGTAATACTTATTGATGAACAGTATAAATCTGGCAAGGAAGTTAAAAATGCAGAATTAAAAGCCCTTCAGGCACAGATAAATCCACACTTTTTGTATAATACTTTGGATATGATTAATTGGATGGCTTTCAAGGATATGAATAAAGAAATCAGCAGCGCTGTTAAGAGCCTCGCAGGTTTTTATAAGATAAGTTTAAATAAAGGTAAATCTAAAGTCTCCATTAAAGATGAATTAACCCATGCCTCCCTTTATGTTGATATTCAAAACATGAGGTACTCAGACAGAATAAAGCTAACAATAGATTTACCCGAGGAGATTTATCGTTATAGTATTTTAAAGATAACACTACAACCTATTTTAGAAAATTCTATTTCACATGGCATTCTTGGCCGTGGTAATGTATGCGGCATGATAATAATTAGTGGTAAATTAGAAAATAATGATATAACTCTATATGTGAAAGATGACGGTATCGGTATACCTGAGGATAAAATAGATAAAATCTTAACAGATGATATAAGCAGTAAAACCGGAAGTGGTTATGGTCTTAAGAATATCGATAAGCGATTAAAACTATCTTATGGTGAAGGTTACGGCTTAACTTTTAAAAGCCATTACGGACATGGCACTACAGTAGAAATTAAAATTCCAGCTACCGTGCATGAAAATGGTTTTGTATTATAATTCATAAGAAATAAAACACAGGATTCAATCGAGTCCTGTGTTTTATTTCTTATTTTATATCAAAGATTTTCTCTTCATAATTTTAAAACCATATGGCGTTAAGTTAATTTCTCCTTCTATTTTATTTTCAGAAAGTATATCTTCATATAAATTTTCATCTAAAGAAACTTTTTCATTAGAATTATTAAAGTTCATTAAGAATATAAAATCATTATCACCATCAGTTCTTAATTGCGCTGTAACTCCCTGTGGTAACTTTGTCTTAACTGTTTGTTTAATCCCAAGTCTCCTTATTAAATCACCATAGAATAACTCATTGAAATCATCTTTGTTTCTCGATGCAATATAATAAGCAGAGCCATCTCCGTATTTATTAACTGTAAGAGCAGGTCTTCCCGCAAAGAAATCTGATTTATAAGTGGCTAGTACCTGTGCACCTTCAGCATGTATCAAATCAATTAACTCTACAGTTTCATATTCACCTTTTAGCCCTAACTTATTGTTATTACCAAATACTATATTATTTACTTCACCATCATAAAGACTCTCTATCTCTTCTGACCATATTCCTAGTACCTTTCTAAGAGGTCCTGGGAAACCACCAAGGAAACATAGATCATTTTCATTTACTATGCCAGACCAATATGTTGCTACAAACGTTCCACCATTTTTTACAAATGCTTCAATTCTTTCTCCTACACCTGGTTTTACCATGTAAAGCATAGGTGCTACAAGCAATTTGTAACTAGAAAAATCACATTCCATATCAATTATATCAACCGGCACGCCACTTTCCCAAAATGGTTTATACTGCGCGTATACAGTGTCTTCATACTTGATTCCACAATTTCTTGGACCTTGTGAATCTTTTATAGCCCACCTGTTTTCCCAATCAAATATTATAGCAACTTGCGGCTCTACACTAGTGCCCAAAATTTCATCTAACTTTTCAAGAACCGTACCCACCTGCGTAACATCTTTAAATACCCTAGTGTTTTCATGACCACAATGATCAACTACTGCTCCATGAAATTTTTCACTTGATCCTCTGCTTTTTCTCCATTGAAAATACTGCACTGTATCTGAGCCGTGAGCAACAGCCTGAAGAGACGAAAGCAGATGCATCCCAGGCTTTTTAAGCTTGCTAGTAGCCTGCCAATTTGTACCACTTGGAGTGCTCTCCATTAACATAAATGGTTTACCACCCATTAAGCTTCTAAATATATCATGATTCATAGAAATCCTTGAAGCTAAAAAAGATTCATCTGCATTTTCATGCCACTTTGGATAATTATCCCACGAAACTATGTCAAGTACCTCCGTAAACTTCCAATAATTTAATCCATCAAATAGTTCCATAAGATTCGCTACAACTGGCAATTTAGGATTTATTTCTTTTAAAGGTTTTATTTCTTCTTTGCAAAAATCAACCGTTTGATCTGTAACGAATCTCTTCCAATCTAAACTTAATCCATGTACACCCGCTTCCCCATGAGGCGCTGGCGACTCTATTTGAGACCAATTCGTGTAAGTATGACTCCAAAAGGTAGTCCACCAAGCATCATTCAAATTATCAAGAGATGTATATTTATTTTTAAGCCAAGTTCTAAAAGCCTCCTGACATAAATCACAATGACAATCCCCACCATATTCATTAGAAATATGCCAAGCAACTATTCCAGGATGATTTGAATATCTCTCTGCCAATTTTCTATTTATTATTTGTGTCTTTTCCCTATAAACTGGAGATGTAAAACAGTGATTATGTCTTTGACCATAAAGATTTCTAACTCGATTTGCTCCTACTCTTAGAACCTGCGTATACTTAGCTGCCATCCATGCAGGACGTGCTCCTGTTGGAGTAGCTAAAATTGTATAGATACCGTTTTCATAGAGTTTATCTAAAACATAATCAAGCCACTTAAAATTAAATACTCCTTCCTCAGGCTCTATTGTAACCCATGAAAATATACCTATAGACATTACATTGCACTTTGCAAGTTTCATAAGTCTTATATCTTCTTCAAAAATTCCAGGATATTTAAGCCATTGTTCTGGGTTATAGTCTGCACCGTGATAAAAGTGCTTTAACTTCTCATTTATTAACGGAAATTTTTTTATCATTTTTTCACCTCATAAAATATTTTTTAAACGCTTACAATTCAATTAATCTGCCTTCCAATTTAATAGTATTAGTAATATTATCTAATATAGTACCATTATTTTAATGTATAAAGTATAGTAAAATATTTTGAACCTAGTAAATTATTCTTTGCTTAAAAAAAACATTACAATATAAATAACTAGAGTGAATAAAATTTGATAAATTGTCAATAATTTAAATACACCAACCTATTATTGAATTGGTAAATAAGCAAAAAAATAAAAATACTGCACTAGGATCCCCCTAAGTGCAGTATTTTTATTGAATTCTATTTAAAATTAATCTAAACCACCTATAAGTGCAAAACAATATCTGTTACAATAATTATATATGTAATAAATCGCAAGGATGGTGATATTGTGAAGAAAATTGACTTTAATAAAAATGTATTGGATTTCATATTTGTAAGCATAGGTTGTTTATTGATTGCATTTTCAATTACTTCTATACTAAGACCAAATGGATTAATAACTGGTGGGATAACTGGAATATCAATAATACTCGAAAAGTTAATTCATATTAAATATACATATATCAATTATATGTTATCTATTTCAGTTTTAACTTTTGCTTGGATATCTATGGGGAAAAGAGAAGGTATAAAAATAATCACACTCTCCATAATATTTCCTATTATACTAATAATTTTTGAAAGATTCAATTATAGCTTTATAAAAAATGATATGATGCTAGCTTCAGTTTATTTTGGACTTATTTGTGGAATTGGCTCTGGTCTTGTTCTAAAAAGGGGTTTCTCAATGGGAGGAACTGATACTATTGCAAAAATTCTTCATCATAAAATTTTTACTTTTGTAAGCATAAGTGAAATTCTACTTTGTATTGATGGAACACTAATTGCATCATCAGTTATAGTATATAATTCAAATATCGCACTTTATGCTATTATTTCACAAATTATAATGGTGAATATGATTGACGCTGTGATGTTTGGATTTGGTTCAAAGAAGGTAAAACTTGAAATAATAAGCGATCATCATCAAGCTATAACTCAATATATAATCCACACTATCAAAAGAGGAGTTACCAGTTATGAAGTAAAAGGCGGTTATAAAAATTTACCACGCTTAAAACTTCTAACACTCTGTTCCCCAAGAGAATCTATGTTAATTAAGAGGTATATAGCAGAAACTGATCCAGATGCCTTTGTAGATGTTTTACCTGTAATTTCGGTATGGGGCAAAGGAATAGGATTTGATCGTTTATCCGAGGAGTAAAATAAATATAAGCAAACATGATCCCTTAGGGAGGTAATATGAATTTACCTCCCTATTACCACTTCCACTAGTACACAAATCACTTCTTCTAACAATTTATCTGCGCAAAATATTTTTCAAACGTCTATTTACAGAATCCGAATCATAGTCCTTATACCTCTGACCCTGTGCCCATTTTTTCGTATTTTCATATTCAGCATGATTAGGATTTTTCATTGTTTTTAAAAATTCCTTGTATCCAGTAATACCACCAACATCTTCTGGTGGAGTATTACCACTCCCCATTACACAGGTTGGATAATTTTTATCATAATTCGCATTAACACCTTGTATAGTAATTTGATGCTCCCAGTTATCCCCGTAGTCATAACAATAAACTATTCGATATTTCTGATTAGTGTATTCTGAAATATCAACCTGTGAATCTAAAAGTATTTTACATCCCTGTGATTCTTCATAAACTTCTTCAAATTCACTAATAACATTTAAGACATATTTACCTGCATCATCAATAATATTGAATTCATACAGATGGTAGTCTTTCCAATCAAAAGCGACTTGGAGTATTTCATGAAGCTCCTTAAATGTAGTATTTATAGGAGTTATAATTCTTCTCCATGCTATTTTAGGATATAATTTAAGCTTAACTATTAAATCTACCGCCTCACATCTAACAATTTCTTCACCAGCAAACATTTTAAGATCCTTGCTTAGGAGTTCATACGGATAGTAACAATAAGATTCCTTACTCATTTTTACAATGTCCTTATTCATTATTCTAGTTGCCGAGGTTTGAAAAAGTTCACTTAATTCTAAATTATCTCCAAGTCCTTTTATAAGTTCACAAGCTTTATTAAGCCTAGCCACATATTTCGAACCTCTTGTCTTTGAATAAATAAATTCCCCCGAATTTTTCAAATACTTATCTACGATTTCTTCCTTGATTTTTTCATCTCTCAAACAATTTCTAATTCCAATAATGAGTAACTCATTTAAATTTTTAAATTGTTTTGCTTTTAACCCATAAAGAACAAATCCAAATCTATTGCTATCATTTACCATAACAATTGTCTTTCTTCGATTTACGGTAATCAAATGTACACTCCAGCAAAAGAAGTCTTCCTCTTCAGTTTCATTTTTAAGCACTATTCCCATCTCATCTTGTAGTTTCTTTGTACAACATATTTGCATTTTATCCCCCCTTAACCCTGTCTTTCGGAATCCACTCCTATTAATTCATAGAATTATTTTATTATAACATTTTATTGTCATAATTGACCTAAAAAGCTATCATTTTCTTGTGTGATCGTTGAAATTTGACTTTAAAAACAAATAAAACATAGGATTAACGATATTGTCGTTAATCCTATGTTTTATTTGTTTTTTATATCTACGTTTTTCTCTGCATAACTTAAAAATCAAAAGTGATACAAAGTCATTTGTTGTTTAATTAACAGTCAGATAAAAGCGACTTATCCGGAGTTACAAGTATTTTTACATGTTTCTTCTTTTCTGGTCCAGTTAAAGCTGCGAACCCTTCTTCTACTATATCATCAAGAGCTATCTTTTTAGTTATATATCCTTCAGCTTTAATTCTTCCATCATTCATTAATGCAATTGTTGCTGGGAATTCATGCCTATAAGCTATTGTTCCTACTATTTTCTTTTCAGAGAATACTAAAACGTTTGGATTAAAGCTTACATCACCTTCCCAAATGCTTGTTATAACCATAGTTCCTTCGTATTTTATACTATCAATACCTGTGTCAAAACCTATTTTTGCACCAGTAGTTTCAAAAGCTGCATCTACACCTACTCCGCCTGTAAGTTTTTTTACTTCCTTAGCTATATCAACTTCATTTGGATCAAGAACAACATTTGCGCCTGCTCTTTTTGCATATTCTTGTCTTATTGATTTTCTTTGTAATACTACTATAAGTCTAGCTCCTGCAGCTTTTAGGCATTCAATTGTTGCAAGACCTATTGGACCTGAACCAAGTACAATTGCAGTATCTCCTGTATTAAAATTAGCCATTCTAATAGAGTGAAGCGCAACTGCCATTGGTTCTATCAACGCTGCTTGTTCATAGGACATACTGTCTGGTATTTTATGTACATATTCTTCTGGGAATACAGTATATTCAGCAAGTCCACCGCCACTTCCACAAAGTCCATGAAATCCTAATGATGAGCAAAGATTATATTTTCCTTCTTTACATGCTGGGCATTTACCACAAGCTACAATAGGTTCCACTGTAACTCTATCTCCAACTTTAATATTAGTTACATTTTCTCCAATTTCTACAACGTCACCTGAAAACTCATGACCTAAAACAACTGGTGCAACATTACCACTTATAGGATGAGGTTGTCCAACTGGTATAAAAATTGGTCCTCCTAGGTACTCATGTAAATCTGATCCACATATTCCACACCATTTTACCTTAATTTTGATATTTCCTTTAGTAACCTTTGGTTCTTCTATTTCTTCAACTCTAACATCTCTAACTCCATACCATAATGCTGCTTTCATAATAAAAATCCCTCCTAAATGATATAATTATATGTTTTATTGTTAATTTTCTCACATACTTATATAGCAATTATCATTCCAAGATAATAATTTCAGCATAATATTATAAAAAAAAGCATTTACCTCACTGATAAACTTTCTTAAATTGCTGCTGTATAATAGCTACCACTTAAAAAATTAATTATTCTTTCTCATATCACAAAATAAAAAGCCTGATAAAAATTATTTAAAATAGCCTCAATGTCAAAAAGACACACTAATTAGTGTGTCTTTTTGACATTTTACATGTTTTAACTCTCTTTTTGATACACTTTATAGTTATTTATTTTAAATTTAAAAGTTAAATATAGAATATTTATTTAAACATTGTTAATATTATATTTTTTAATTTTTCTGTACATAGTAGATCTACTTATTTTCAACATTTTGGCTGCCTTTACTAGGTTCCCATGACAAAAGTTAAGAGCCTTTATTATACTCTCTTTCTCTAAAATATCTATAGGTATAATGTCTATATCTTTAATTTCTTTAGTTTTTTCTATACATTTATTTGTTTCTACTATATCTGAAGACTCTAATCCAATTATATTATCTTCGCTTGAATAATAATCTCTTTCTATAACATTCCTAAGTTCTCTCACATTACCTGGCCATTCATATTCCATAAGATTTGTGATATAATTTTTATTCATGACTTTGATTTTATCATTATTTTTCATATTTAGCATGTCTATGAAATATTTTGCAAGTACACCTATGTCCTCTTTTCTTTCTACAAGTGGAATAGTTTTTATGTTCATTACATTTAACCTATAATAAAGATCCGCTCTAAAAGTTTTCTTTTTTACCTCTTCCTTTAGCCTCTTATTAGTTGCACATATAATTCTAACATTTAACTCCTTCTCATAGGTTCCACCAACTCTAACAATTTTATTGTTATCGAGTACCCTTAATAGTTTAGATTGAATATCTAAAGGAAGTTCTCCTACTTCATCTAAAAAAATAGTTCCTCCATCTGCAAGTTCAAATTTTCCAGGGTGTCCCTCTTTAATAGCCCCCGTAAATGCACCTCTATCATACCCAAAAAGTTCACTTTCTACCAATTCTCTTGGTATAGATGCACAATTTATAGCTACAAAAGGTCCCTGCTGCCTTTTACTATAATTATGTATTGATTGAGCCACTAGCTCTTTACCTGTACCACTTGAACCTTCAATTAGTATATTACAATCACTTTTTGCAGCTTTCTTTGCAAATTCTATTAAACTTTTCATTTTTTCATTATCACTTATAATATCATCAAATTTATAGGTTGCTTTATATCCAACTACTTTATTAACCAACTTATGTACATATTGCGTTTCTCTAAAAGTTATAACGCTGCCCATAAATTTATGATTAACTTTCATAGCAACTGCATTTATTATACATTTTATTCTCTTATTTCTTATATGAAAATCACATTCTATATTATTATAAGCTTGCCTAGAACTCGATATCATATGATCAAAATTTAAATCTTTTAATGTTTCTTTTATATTCATTTTAAATATCTCATTTTGTGTTATACCTAAAATGTTTTCAGCCCTGTCATTTATCCTTTTGATATTAAAATTCTCATCAATTACAATCATACCCTCAACTATTGAATCAAAAGTTATGTTTAATAAATCATAAGAAATAATAAGTGCTAGCTGCTTTTTTATGGACTCCGCTGCGGCTGTAACAATTCCCAATGTATGTAAATGTGCATCACGACAAATACCTGACATATTTATACACCCTATTATATTTCCCTCTTCATCATGAATAGGCGCTGAAGAACATGTCCAAGAATGCTGATTTATACCATAATGTTCAGCCCCTATTGTCTGTATAGGTTTATCTAAGTGGATTGCTGTTCCTATAGCATTAGTGCCAACTGCCCTTTCTGTCCACAGAGCGCCTTTTACAAAATTCAACTCATTTGCCTTTTGTATAATATTACTTTCTCCAATAATATCAAGTATATATCCATCTCTATCTGATAAGAACAAAGCAAATCCAGAACCAGCTATAATATTATGTATATCCTCCATTATAGGACGGGCTACGGAAACAAGTTCCGCATTTTCTTTAATTTTAGATTCTACAGATACCGCATAAACATCATTACCACGACCATCCATAAAATCTACACCATATCCCTTGCATCTTTTCCAGGAGTCTGCTATTTCTAATCTTACCTCATTATTTATATTCCCTTGCTTCACAAATTCTTCCCACGCTTTAGAAATAAATCCCATATACTCTGACATATTCTTCATTCCCCCCTCCCTTTTGTGCCACCCACGTGGCAAGTGGCATTTTATTATATTATACTATTTTATTATGAGAAAGCAATTTGAAACTGTTACCACTACAATTGATAGCAAAAGTTATTCTGTAAATAAGGTATCATGTTAGGGTGTATTTAAAATCAATATTTTTATGTTAAATATTTGAAATTTATATTAATATTCTATATAATTGAATAAGGACATACTTAAAATAAAAATTTAAGCAAATTTTAGTTAAAAGACAACAACTATTATTGTTAAATGCTTATTATATTAGAAACTAAGAGGGAGTGATATTATTATTCTGAATAATATATTTATACTTTTCATATTTATAGTAGGATTGTGCATTATTCTGTATGGAATAACGAGAACAGAAACAAATTTCGATATGCTTAGATATGCTTTAACTACAAATACAAAAATCGAAAATAAAAAGGGGTATGTAAAATCTTATAAAATTAGTTCTTTAGTAATAGGGTTTTTATTCTTAACGTTAAGTATTTTATCGTATGCTGAGGTGTTTTCTTTTTGGTATACGAGTTTATGTTTTCCTTCAATAATTTTATTGAAATTTATAATGAGACTATTTATTCAATTTAAATATTCTAAAAAATCTACAACGTAAGGGATGTTTAAATATATTATTTTAGTGGTTAATTATTATGTAATTTGTTAAATGGAAAACATTTTTATTTCTATGCGAGACAACTCAAATAAAAAGACATATCTAAGAGTTTTTCTATAATATACCCTATAGAGTAGACAATAAAGAAAGCCGCTCTATAGGGTATTTTTATGGATATTCCCGTCATCAACGGTTATCTACAGTATATAACAAAACATTAAAAGGTATATTTACAAGAAAATTTCACCTAACCTCACATCTAATTAATGATGGAAACTAACTTTGTCGTGATTATTTAATACTGGATTTTTCTTTAAATACTCCAGTTCTTTACGAAAATCACGAAGTAGTAAAAATATCATGTCACGACTAACTCCATGACGAATTAAAATACGTTGTACAGTCATATTTTTACGATCACTTGGGAGTGGGTAGGATGCGATTTGCCAACCGTGCATTCTCAAACGGTCAGAAAGATCATAAAGTGAAAATCCTGCTTCCGCTTCATCTTTTAACGAATAACAAACTGCCGGTATACCACCATGTCCATCATATAATATTTCTAAAGTATCTATTTCCATTAATTGCTCACCTAAATACTGAGCAGTGCTAGCGCATTCACTTTGAATTGTAGTAAAGCCATCACGTCCCAATCGTAAAAAGTTGTAATATTGAGCAATAATTTGACCAGCTGGCCTTGAAAAATTTAGAGCAAATGTTGGCATTTGTCCCCCTAAGTAATCAACATTAAAAATTAACTCCTTAGGCAGATCAGCCACAGTCCTCCAAATTATCCAACCAACACCAAGTGGCGCCATACCAAATTTATGACCTGATGCATTAATTGATTTGACTCTAGCAATGCAAAAGTCCCACTTAAGCTTTTTCTGTATAAATGGGGCAATGAATCCTCCACTAGCTCCATCTACATGAATAGGTATATCAAAACCTTTTTCATTTTGAATCTTATCTAAGGCTCCAGCTAGCTCCTCTACCGGTTCATATATCCCCGTAAATGTGCTACCCAAAGTTGCCACTACTCCAATTGTATTTTCATCACAATAATCATTTAGCTTATCTGGATTAATACCTAATTCATCTTCGGTTATTGGAATCTCTCTAATTTCCACATCAAAGTAACGTGCAAATTTATGCCAACATATTTGAACAGGCCCACATACAATATTAGGATTATTAGTAGATTTCCCCTGAGCTTCACGCCTCTTACGCCACTGCCATTTAAGTGCAAGCCCTCCAAGCATTGCAGCTTCACTTGACCCAGTTGTTGAACATCCAATGGTATCTTCTTTTTCAGGTGAATGCCATAGATTTGCGAGTATACTCACGCATCTATGTTCAATTTCAGAAGTTTGAGGGTACTCATCCTTGTCTATCATATTTTTATCGATTGACAAATCCATGAGCTCATGAACTTCATCTTCGATATATGTTGTACAAAATGTTGCTAAATTTTGACGCGCATTTCCATCCATAAAAAGCTCATCGAGAACTAATTGCCTAATTACTTTAGGATCTGAAGTTGTTTCAGGCAACTCATTTTTGGGAAGCTGATCTAGTGCTATTGAATTAGTATAAAGATCCTTAAACTCATCTTCATCTCTACCTTTTTTATAATGATATAATGTCATATTCTATTCCCCCTACTCCCTGCACATAATGTTATTTTGACATTAATACATCTAAATACTTGTCATTTTTATTCAATTCCGCTTTAGCGTAAGGACAAATAGGAATTATTTTTTTGTTTGTATCTCTCGCTAAACTAACAATCTTTTCTAACAATTGTCTAGCTACATTTTGACCTCTTAACTCATCAGATACAAAAGTATGATCGATAGTTATTGCATCTCCACTATATACAAATTCCATCTTAGCGAGTGGTTTTTCTTCATTATCACCCACATAAAAACTCTTTACTCCTTTTTTTATATCTAACAAAACAATTCCTCCTTTAGTATAAATATATTTATTCTTTTATAATGATAATACTACATTAAATCATCTCGTGCGGAGTTGCAATATTAATTATTTATAGCTGTTATCATTAATTTAGGAATCCCTCCAGTAGGAGTCACTTCATTAATCCAAATATTAAAAATATCCTGACCAAACATTATCCCTTGATAATTTACAAATAGATTTTTTGTAAATAAATTACTAATTGCTGCCTTATATTTCGGATAAAAAATCAAATCATAATTCTTAATAAAATAATCTTTATTTTGTATTTTTACAACCTTACCATTAATTTTAGCATTTATAGGATATTTTATTTGCTCGACTAATCCCTGCTTATCCCCATTTACTACATAACTTTGAATTTTGCGAGCAAATTCCTCAACATCTTTGTCCTTTTTAGTATTTAGTGCAACAGCATACCTTTTCCCATATACATTTGCCGCAATGTTACTTTTAAGTGTTAATGTAAATGGATAACTAGTTTTATTATCAGCGCTTACCCATTTACCCTCAATTTTATCAACTGTTTTCATTGTTCCCATAAATATACCCGTATTTTTACCTGTGGCATCATATTCATATAGAATAATATCTTTTTCATCAGACTTTCCTTTTAGTTTAATTTCCTTCTTCTGCTTTTCATAAAAATATGTCCCTACTATCTCTTTGTTCTGCTTATAAATACTCATTTGAATTTTAATATTATTATTTATATTTCCCTCATAATCATAATATCCTTTTTTAAACAAACTTTTAGTAATATCCATATTTTTCAGCAAACTAGAAAACGATTTACTATTAGTATCTTTATCACTTTGGGCTTTAGTTACCGTGTTTGCTGCAGTTGCTGTTTTTGCTGTAGTTACTTTTGTCGCTGTTTGGGTCTGTTCTTGATTACTACTACTCTGAGTATTATTAACAGCCTGTTTTGCACTTGAACACCCTGTCATTAAAGTGGTTAACATAATAATTAGTATTATTTTCCTCACACTAAATCCTCCTACATGTATAGCATATTTACCTTATTATAACATAACGCATGTTATTTTTATTAATAGTATGAGCTAACATCAGAAAAGGTATAACAAAACAAATTTGCTATACCTTAAACTTTGAGTTAAGTTTTTTACTAACCATTTACTATAACTAACATCATTTTAAATCTCTCGTTAGCCACGAGTCCATGAGGTGTATTGGCTGGCATTAATATTATTTCGCCTTCATTAACAATAACTGGATCATTATCTCCTATTGTTATTGTAACTTGACCCTCTGTTACATATACTAAAGCGTCTCCCGGTGCTGAATGTGTACTTATTTCTTCACCTTTATCAAAAGCAAATAGCGTTATGCTAACGTTATTAGTTTGTGTTAATGTTTTACTCACAACTTGATTTTCTACATATAATACCTCTTCTTTTAGTCCTAATGCCTTTGCAACCTCTATATTCTTGAAAAATTTAGTGTTCATATCTTTTTCCTCCTAATAATTTATTTTCACATATTCTTGCTTTCCTATGTCTTTATTTTATGCTTATTTAAGTTATAAGAATGTGATTTGAATCAAATTATTAGGATTATAAATATTTTTTATATAAGTCGCTCAAAATTATGATTTTGAGGCCTAGCATAATTAAACTTTAGTCCAAAACATTCATGCGTAAGTAATCCCTTTTCTGAAGAAAAATCCACTACATGGGCTAAAACTTGAACTATTTTTTCTTTTTCTGAATCAGTAATGTCTAATTTCACTCCATATATATATTTATTTTCTTCAACTTTTTCTCTCCACGACATATAACCTTTAGCATAAATTTTTGTATCAGCAATAACTATACTAAATTCTAACATTGTATCCTCATCTATTACTAAATTAATATTCGTAATAAATTGAATACCATCATGTGAGATATTATCTATTCGTATAGTTACCCACTGCGAAATGCCCGATTTATTACTGATTTTGTGCACTTTCATTTTTGCAATAAAATTATTATTAAGTTTATATCTTTTATATGTTCTTCTATCAACATTCACCGTACATTTTCTAATACAATCTACATCATATGAACAATGACCAGAATTCTCTAAAGTTCCATTTTTATTTAACTCATTAAGCCTGCTCATAAACTGTTCATGGTCATCATCGCCAGCCTTATTAATAAACTTAACTCCATATCTATATATGCCCTTATCGACTTCTTCTTTTCTCACAATATAACCATAAAAAGCAGTACACACCTCTTCAACGATCAACTTAAACTCAATAACCATAATATCACTTACTGGCAGATTTAAACTAAAAAGAAACTTGAGGCCACCAGAACTGATATTTTCTACACAGATATTTCCTTTTCCTGTAGTAACCATTTTATTATTAAATTTAACAATAGAAATTTGTGTACAAATTGGTGTCTTACATTGAATTCTAAAATATTTTCTAATACCCCTTGTTTCCATAAAACCCGCCCTTTCTAAATAGAAATATATTACATATTTAATATATTTTATTATCGTACGATTCCGCCGAGCTCTGAACTATCAATCTCTAAAATTTATAACTAATATGTCTTTAGTATATGTGATAAGACAAAGAAAATTTACTTACTTATCTTCATTTCAAAGCAATTCAAAGTAAAACAGATAAAACCGAAGCTTGTTTAAGATATATTTTACATTTGAGTTATACTGGGGTTATATGAGCTTATATGATATAATACTAGTATAGCTCGAAAAATAAAATATTATTTAGGAGGACAACAAATGAATATATGTATTTTAGGTGGTGGAAATATAGGTACACTTTTAATGGGAGACATCGGAAGAAACGAGAATATTTCTGTAAGGTTGTTGACTTCCAGACCAGATGATTGGAACCATATTATTGAGGTTTGTGATAATGATGGCACAATTAAACACACAGGGAGAATAGATATTATATCTAGTAACCCAGAGGAAATAATAAAAGATGCTGACATCATTATATCCACACTTCCATCTTATATATTTAGCAAAACGCTTCAAAGAATAAAACCTTTTCTTAAAAAGGGAGTTTGGATTGGCATGATGCCAGGTAATGGTGGTGGAGAATTCTATTGCAACGAACTTATTGAAAACGGCTGTACAATATTCGGATTTCAGAGAGTTTATGGCATAGCTAGATTAAAGGAGTACGGAAAATCTGTATATGACCTAGGTAAGAAAGAAGAGCTTTTTATAGGAGCTATTCCCTCTAGTAATACATCAGAAGTATGCAAGGCATTAGAGACCATACTTAACATGAAGTGTAATCCACTAGAAAATTTTCTGCAAGTTTCACTTACACCAGCTAATCCAATTCTTCATACTGCAAGACTTTATGGAATCTTTCACGATTATAAAGAAGGAGTATATTTTAAAAATATGATTCAATTTTATAACGAGTGGACAGATGAATGTTCAGAAATGTTAATAGCTACTGATGAAGAGGTTCAGAACTTATGTCTAAAGCTCGGGACTATTGATTTGAAGAAGGTCGGTTTTATAAAAGAATATTTTGGAGCAGATTCCTCGCATCAAATGACAAAGCAAATTAGTGGTAAGCCTGCGCTTAAAAATATAGAGTCTCCGCTTATAAAAACAGAGAAGGGATATATTCCAGATTTTAATTCAAGATACTTTCTTGAAGATTTTCCATATGGACTATGCATTATTAAGAGCTTTTGCGAATTGGTGGAAGTTAAAACTCCATTTATTGATAAAATTCTTATGTGGTTTGAAAGCTTTTTCGGGGTTGAATATTATGTAGATAATAAATTTATAGGAAAAGATTTAAAAGGTCTTCCACTTCCACAAAATTTCGGGATAAAATCAATAGAAGATGTATTTGCATATTACAAGTAAATTGGTATTATCCTCGACAGCACTACATTAAAGTTCTGCCGAGGATTTTTTTCTAAAATTTCTTAAGGAGAAGACGTAAAATGGAAAAAAAATATAATAAACACAAAAATGATTCTGTACAACAAACTCATCTTATTCTAATCTTTATTCTTATTTATATATGTCTACAACATTAAATCCATTATTCTTTACATCTTCAGCTGTTATATTTTTATCTAGATGCATACAATAAACCTTATTTCTGAATTCATGGGGAACTGTATCACAAAGTTTTCTTAATGATAAGTGAGCATTTCCCTCATAATCTAATCCACATGTATCTTGATAAATTCTACAAATCTGTCCGTTTTTCAGCTTATCTACTATTGTATCACTTATACCACTAGCATCACCGCTATAATAAAACACGCTTCCATTTAGTTTCATTATAAATCCATATGCCGGTATTGTATCAACATGAAAAACAGGCATAAAATCTATACTAAAATCTCCAAGTTGCATATCATTTATATCTTCTACGTTATTACTATTAAGGTTGTACATTTCAGCACTTACCCCTATGCTAGTTAAAAACCTTTCTATTAGCTCCTTTTGAGGAAAAAAAATAGTCGGTTTATGTTTTAAAATATAATAAGAATAAAATATAACGTCTCCAAGACTCCCAACATGGTCAGGATGTGTATGAGTTATAACAATATACAAATTTTTAAGTTCATCAAACATGCTTAATTCTTGCAACTTATGAAAAACTGTTCCCCCACAATCAATAAGAATTAAGCTATCATTTTTCTTTACAAATGCACTTGTATTACCAATCTCTGTATTAAAAGCACTTCCCATTCCAATAAAATTAAGCATCTTCTCCTCCTTAATATAAATTAGTTTTACCATCTCTTACTTTACTATGTACTATAGTAACAATATATTTAAACCTTAACCTTTTTTAATACTTTTTACAAATTCAACATTTATAAGTTATGTTTATGTATTTTCATGTCAATATAATGACGTTTTATGCTTTTAGTATTTAATTACAAAATTATATAGACTATGATGTTAATTAAAGTAAGTCTTGTAAAACTGAAAAATAATAACATAGAAAATTTAATTTTAGTTCTTAAATAAGTTTTAGAATGAATCCATGTGTTAAGGGGTGGTAGAAATTAAAAAAATAATCATTTCAAGTTTTATTATAATGTGTGTTAGTATTGTTTTAGGTAAAGTCCTAAGCAATTGGGTATTATCTATTAAAATCTGTGGAAGTATAGCTTTAGTATGTTTTGGTTTAGCAGGAACATTAAATGGTAGTTCTATTAGAAAAAACAGGTTTAGATCATTTACTTCCATTGATAAAGAAGACGATAAAATGGCAAGAAACAAAATCACTAATTTTGCGATGGTTGTAGGCTCAACTAATACTATTTTGGCTATTATTATTTTTTTCTTAATAAAATAGAGATAATGTACTTAAAATTGTAGGAGCGTGAAATTATGGATAAAAGAGATGAGCAAGATAATAGAGAAGATAAACGCAAAATAGAAGAATATAAAAAGAACCCGCTGACTAATGTGGCTGATGCAATGAACCGTTCAATGATTGGTGATTTAAGTCAGTTAACAAAAGGAAGTTGCCTTACAAGGATTATCACTACTGTTATAATTATTGGAATAGTGTTTTTTCTTACTCGATATTATAATTAAGCATCATCCCCTTCTATAAGTAACCCTAAAGTACACTCTTTTTTATATCATCAATAACTATGCTAACAATTCAGCAACTAATTCTTTAACTGAATCTATACATTTACCACATCCAGTACAGACTTTCGTAACTTCTTGCACCTCCTCAAATGACTTAGCACCATTTTCGATAGCATTTGTTATATCTTGTACTGTAACATTTAAACAACTACATACTACTTTAATATTTTCCACTTCATACCCTCCTTACAATTTCAAATATTATTATAACAATATAAATTAGTTTCACCATATATCAATTTACTATGTACTATTATAACAATATATTTATATCTTAATCTTTTTTAATTAATATTTGTTATTAATTAAAAATAGTTCTTTACAAATACCAATTACCATGTTATTATTAGTTCATAAACAAAGAAGCATAATTAACTGTTAACCTTCATTAGATAAAGTAAGAAAATCGCTAATAGAAAGGGGATAGTCCAATACATCAAATTAAATCTTCAGAGTTTTTAGAGGATAGTAAAAGCTTATAAATAAGAGGTCTTTATTATATGTGATAAGACAAAGAAAAATAACTTATATTAAAATAAATTACTATACTCTACTTAGTTTAAAATTAAATATGTATATATATTAAAATGGAATTCATTTATTGAATTCCATTTTTGTTGTTGAAAATTACCATCACTATTTTATATCTCATTTACCTTAATTTAAAATCCAGTAAAACAAGTGTTACTTTTTTTACTTTATGTAGCTGAACTTATTTGTTTTTTTACATTTATAGGTTTTGCAAATAAAGCTACCATCAAAGCAGCAAAAACAGCCAATGCTCCTGCTACTACGAAAGCACTAGTAAAGCTTCCTGTAGAACTAACAATAAATCCTGTTATAGTTGGTGCAATAATACCAGATATATTTGCTAATCCATGAACAAAACCGCCTACTCCGCCTACGTGACTTCCTCTTACATTGTCTTGAATAATTGCCCAATAAATGGATCCAGTTAAATATAAGAAACAAATGCCTATTGACATTAATGCCACAGCAGCAGTTACTGAGCTAGCAAATCCTGTTAATCCAACGGTTACTGCAGCCCCTAATAATCCACCTACTAAAACCACTTTTCTAGAAAATAGTAGTTTACCAGTTTTGTTGTAAATATAATCTGTAAGTATACCACTAGTTGCCAATCCTATAGAACCAATAACCCATGGAATTACAGTGGCTAAACTCATGTCTTTAATGCTAAGATGTTTTGCCATAACTAAATAGCTAGGAAACCATGTTAAGAAAAAGAAAAGGATATAATTGTATGCAAAGAAACCTAGTGCTGTAAACAATATAATCGGTTGTTTTAAGTAAAAACCTAAAGATGCATCTTCTGATACATCTGATAGTAATTCTTGGTCTCCTTCGATTTCCGCTATTTCTTTCTTTGAAATTTTTGGGTTTTGACTAGGATAATCTGTAGCTATTTTTGCCCAAGCTAAAGTCCAAATAATGCCAAGAAGTACAATTGCAATAAATGCAATTCTCCAACCGTAGCGTATTGCTATAAATCCAACGATAGGAGCAGATAAGGCTCCACCTAATGGTTGACCACAGTTTCCTATGCCAATAGCTCGTGCTCTCTCTTTTTTGGGAAACCAATTGTTAACTGTCTTATTTACAGTCTCGGAAATTGGTCCTTCTCCCACACCAAATAAAACTCTAATAACAAGTAATGAAACAAAGTTCCAAGCAAACGCTGTTGCTCCACAAGCTAATGACCAAAATGTCATAGCATAAATAAAAACTTTACGAGGTCCTAATTTGTCTGCTAAATAACCTCCAACAAAGTTAAATATTGCATATCCTATAAAAAACACACTAAAAATCATACCCATCTGTGCTGCACTTAAATTAAATTCCTTAGTTATTAAAGGTGCTGCAACAGATAATGCAGAACGATCAAGATAATTTATAACTCCTGATGCAAATAACATAACCAGTATTTTATTTCTATATTTTGTAACCATGTACCTTCCTCCTTTTATTAATTTCATCACCTATACGTTTACATTTCTTATATAAATTTTGTGGAGTAAAATAAGTTCTTACGAACTTATTCTTACTTCACATGAATACCTTACTTTTCTTAAAGAACTTCTTTAATAGCTTCTTTAATTCCACTTTTTTCAATGTTTAATAAATTATGTGTTACTGCTTCTGTTAAGCCTTTAACTTCATTTAAGTCCATTTTCCAAACTTTCTTATATGCAAGTATTGTAGTTACAAGCTTTCTTAACGCTACTTCACTTCCATCACATTTATCCCACTGAGTTTTATAAAGTTCTAAAACATCAACATCATCAGATAGTTTGATTATTTCTTCTCCTCTTTTGCCTTTATAAAATTCCATAAGTGCAGCTAAAGAAAATACTAATCTTTTTGGTAATTCATTCTTTACTTTTACAAATTGTAATAATGAAGGTAAATCTCTTGTTTCATATTTAGACATTGAATTCAAAGAGATACTCATTAAATAATGTTTAACAAAAGGGTTCATAAATCTTTCAAGAACAACCTTTGCATAATATGATAACTCTTCTTTAGGAAGATCTAATGTAGGAATTATTTCTTCATAAATTGTATCGCGAATAAATTTACCAATTACTTCATGGTCAACAGATTCTGCAACAGTATTTAAACCATAAAGATATGATACTGGTACAAGTGATGTATGTGATCCATTAAGTATTCTTACTTTTCTTGTTCTATATGGAGCCATTGCTTCAACGAACATAACATTAAGGCCTGCTTTACTTGCTGGAAATTCATTTTCAATCCATTTTGGTCCTTCTATAATGAAAAGGTGAAAATGCTCTCCAACAACAACTAAATTATCCACGTATCCAAGTTCCTCTGTTATCTCTTTTATAGTATCTCTTGGGTAACCTGGAACTATTCTATCAACAAGTGTTGAACAAAAAGTGTTAGCTTCATTTATCCAAAGAGCAAACTCTCCTTCTAAATTCCAAAGTTTAGCATACCTAAGAATTATTTCTTTAAGTTTATCACCATTTCTGTCAATTAGTTCACAAGGAATCATTATTAATCCCTTATCATTTTGTCCGTTAAAAAATTTAAATCTATTATATAAAAGTGCTGTTAATTTTCCTGGGAAACTTTTTTGAGGAATGTCTTCTAGCTTATCATTTTCATCATATGCAATTCCTGCTTCTGTTGTATTTGAGAATACAAATCTTAAATCTTTGTTTTCAGCAATCTTCATATATTCTGCATGCTGTGTATAAGGATTTACACCATGGCTTATACTATTAATTACTAAATGCTCTGCAATTGCTTTGCCGTCGTTCATGCCTTGTAAGTATAAAGTATATAGACCATCTTGATCGTTTAATTTATCTACTAAACCATTTTCAATAGGTTGAACTACTACTACACTACCATTAAATCCTGCTTCTTTATTCATTTTATCAATTTGCCAATCAACAAAAGCTCTTAAAAAATTTCCTTCTCCAAATTGAAGCACTCTTTCAGGATACTGTTTATATTCCTTATATG
>ERZ1463033.28-NODE-28-length-23903-cov-9.190163_pt1 | contig 23903 bp, 14 predicted proteins | sample MGYA00564481_ERZ1463033 | MGnify/ENA primary metagenome ERZ1463033 (study PRJEB39244, sample SAMEA3635150) | Helicobacter pylori | study: EMG produced TPA metagenomics assembly of PRJEB11511 data set (Assembly of a 5300-year-old Helicobacter pylori...
TCTCCATACACTCTTTCCCTACACGACGCCTTCCGATCTTATAAAGTGATGCAACACCCTTATCTACATTAACCATACCGTCATTTGGATGACCTGAAAGTTGTGCAGGAGCATTTTCCAATACGAATGATTGTGCATTTGTAGCTAATGATTCAAACCCGATTGTTTGTTTTCCATCATTTGTTGGATGTTTTTTAACATAAGCTTGTATAAGGTCAAAATATTGATCTAGTGTAGTTACCTTTGGATAATTAGCCTCTTTAAGTACATCTTTTTGAATCCAGAATGCGGGACCGTTATAAGCGGTACCAGTAGTTTCTGTAGAAATAATCCCATAATTTGGCATGTAATAACTATGTCCATCCTGTGCATCCTTTATCATCCCCCATGCATTCCCAGATACAATATGCTTGTAAATATCAGGTGCACTTTTTTGTATCTTACTCTCGAGAGGTATAAGGTCACCTGCATCCTGGAATTTAGGACTATAAGTTACCAAATCAGGCAAATCACCGCCGGCAATCATAACACCTAGTTTCTGATTAATATCACCTGCCAGAATTTCAGTTTTGAATGTTATGCCCAGTTCATCCTTTATTTTCTTGAAAATTTTGTTGTCAGGAGTAGGAGCAATTGTTGCAGAATCACCAATAAAAGCAGTAATAGTAATTGGATTTTTAACATTTACAAGGTTGGTACCACTGCTTTCCTTATTGCTGCTAGTGCTGGCAGTACTCGATCCACATCCACTCAATGGAACTGTCGATAATGTGAGCATAGCCATCATACACCAAAGAAATACTTTTTTCTTTTTCATGTTTTTGTCCCCCTTATACTTTTATAAAATAACAAGATCATTTAAATATTGTATAAATATATTATAATCCGTAAACGAATACATAACAATTTAACAAACTAAAGATGTACCCCCCCCATTCTTAAGTTATTTTTTGGAAATTATTAAGTTTCGCTTACTATTCCTGAATTCCGTGGGTTTTATTCCAGTGTATTTTTGGAATTGCTTAAGGAAACTGGAGTAATTACTGTAGCCCAAAACTTCAGCAATTTCATGATTTTTCAAATTGGTGATTTTCATAAGCTGTTTACCCTCCTCTATTCGCAGTCCATGTATATATTCATTAAAAGTCATTCCAAATTTCCTAGTAAAAAGCTGCCCCATATATGTAGGGTGCATATAAAATTTCTCCGAAAGTTCACGTATTGTAATATTTTTTTTATAATTTTCTTTGATAAAAACTTCAATTTTTACAACATTACTTTCAGAATTCTTGTTACGTATTTTTATAAAATACTCACAATACCCTATACAGAAGCCTTCAAAAACCTTCTTTAACTCGTCCATGGTTCTTTCATGCTCTTTAAGCTCACGTATTGTATGGTTATCTATAAAGCACTTTGCTTTATGATCAGATTCATATATCAAATTGTTTATCTTACATATCATATTTGAAGTAAACATTATCACTATATCCGGATGAATCCTGTGGATTTTAAAATATTCGAAAGTTGTATCAATAATATTTTTTATTTTATTACTGTTAACCTCCTCCACTGCTTCAAAAACTTTGCTTGACATAAAAATTTCATTGAACTCAAAATTGAATGTCTTCTCCTTTATTTCAGTATAAAAAATTAAACAATTAAGTCCCCTGTAAAACCTGTGACCAAGTGACTCTACCGCTGTAATGTAAGATTGTTTTATCGACTTTATCCCCACCACATTTTCACCAACACCAATGGTAAATCCAGATGAGAAAGCAAAGTCAAGACTTTGATATATATTTTCGGCCAAACAATTAATTATACTTTCATGTGGCTTCTCATTCTTTAAACTTACCAAAATAATGAATGTGTTTAAACTCTGCTCAAGTGTAAAATAAGCAAAATCACCTTTCATAACCTTGTCAATAGTTTCTCTTACCTTGAGCCTTGTATTTTTAAATTCGCCCTGAATATCTAGCTGACCCATGGATTCGAGTTCTATAACAATACAATTCCAGTCCATCTTGAGCGTATCTTCATCCCAAACTGATTTGAGATATTCAAAGGTTTCCTTACTATCATGCCCCTGAATGAGATGGATCAAAACGCCATTAAGCACGGCTTTCTGATCCATTTGTGTACCTTCCTTTTCTCTTTTTATCTGATCGAGTTGTTGCTTCACCTCTATGATTATTTCAAATATTTCTTCTTGCAGAATAGGTTTTTGAAGATAGAATCTTACTCCATACTTCATGGCCTTTTTCGCATATTCAAATTCTCCATACCCACTGACAACAATAAATTTAATATTTTCTTTTCCATGATCCCTAGCGTATCCAATCAAATCCAGTCCATCCATAACCGGCATTTTAATATCCGTAATTATAACGTCGGGTTCGTATTTATCAATAGCGTCAACAGCTTCCTTACCATTCCAGCATACTGCGCAGACTAAAAACCCCAATTTTTCCCAATCCAATATATATTTTAGAAGTTCCAAAGCCATTGATTCATCATCCACAAACAATACTTTATACACTAAATCTCCACCCTTCGTATATCCATAGTACGGATTCATGTTGTCCTTAATCGGTTTTTTCCTCAGGGTATTTATTTATATTTATCGCATTCTTATTGATCCCATAATGTACTATGGTGCCTTTATTCATCTCACTTTTTATATTGAATTCAACCTCATCTCCATAATATAAATGAAGGCGTTTGTACACATTCCTGATACCCACATTTTCACCAAAATCATCTTCTGACCTTAGGCTCTCAATAATTTCTTGTAGTTTATCATCCTCTATACCAGACCCATTGTCTTCAACATCAATAAATAGAAACTCTCCCGTTTGGCTTACCTTTATTTTCACAATTCCTACACCAACAATACTCTGAATTCCGTGCTTACATGCATTCTCAATAAGAGTTTGTATGCTCATCTTAGGCACCTTAAAATCAAGGGCTTTTTCGTCTACCTCGATTTTATAATCAAACTTCTCTAAGAAACGGAATTTTTCTATCTTAAGATACATCTCAGTAAAGGAAATTTCCTCCCGCACTGTAACTAGATCATCCTTCCAGCTTATGAGCCTTCTGAAAATCTTTGAGAGGTACTTTATAACATCTATTAGGTCTGTATACTTATTTTTAACGCAAATAGCCATTACAGCATTTAGAGTATTAAAAAGAAAGTGAGGATCCACCTGGCTTTGTAGAAATTTCAATTCTGCATGAACTCTTTGAATTTCCAAATCCTTTTCCTTGATCTGAAGCTTATAGACATCATTTACCAATGTATTTATTTTAGATGTCATTATATTAAAGCTGAGTATTAGTTCTCCTATCTCATCCTTTCCTTCTGGTATTTGGATCAATTCAAAATTCTGATTTTTCACTCCCATCATGTGTTTTGAGAGCTTTTTTAGCCTATAGTTATACGATCTTACAATAATTAAAATAAGAAATGTAGACATCAGTATGACAAATGCAGTAATGCCGGCAATAAAAATATTTGACCGATGTGATTCATTAAGAATATGGTTGCGGTTTGGTATGCCTATTATATTCCATCCATTTAAATATCCAGCAGTGCCCAATTGGGAATTAAGAAAGTTAATGTTCTTTTCGCTGCCGTAAATATCATTGAACTTAGTGTAGCCTTTTGATAAATCCCCTTCATACTTGTGCCCGCTGGAACAAACGATGCGTCCCTTGGGGTCCACTAAAAATAAATCCAGATAATCTCTTTCTCTATCAAATATATTGTATAATCTATTCATATCAATATCTATTTTGAGAACATGTTCATACTTGTCACCGCTGCCCTCAAAATCATTCAGCCTCCGTAAAACGCTTAAATATTGAACATAGTTCCCGCTACCATCATCGGTTCTATCTCGATATGTATATAAAGCGACTTTCTCACCAGACCTACGGACGTCCTTGTACCATAAAGCATTCCGAGTTTGCTTATTAATAGAATAATAACTTCCACCACTAACTATGGTATCATTGGAAGTATACATGATTACCTGTAAAATATTATTATAAACAGGTAAACACCTGTTTATCCTGTCCCTCAGCAAATCATAATAAGTTTCATAATATTCACTGTCACCGTTAAAAGACTTTTCCATTGTCATATACAAATCTTTATCAGATGATACAGAATTACTTACATAAACACTGCCTTCCAATATGGAAAAAATATCAGTTTTTGCCCTGTTAATAGATATATTATAATTTTCCGTTTCTCTTTCCTTTATATCATTTGATATCCTGTTCCAGAAAATCAAATTAACTGTCAGTATAGGCACAAGTACACAAAATATATATATTATTAAGAACTTAGAATTTAAATGAATATCATTAATAAAATTGAACAATCCCTTTTTCACAGGCAAATTAATCACCCTTTCACATTTTCTTATTTATGAATTTACATCATACTGTTTTCCTATAATAGGATGGTAAATAACCTGTAATTGCTTTAAATTTATTTGCAAAATACTCAGAGTCACTATATCCTACCATTGAAGCAATCCCGGAGATTTTTATATCTGTCCTCCTAATCAGCTTTTTAGCTTCCGCTATACGGACGCTGTGCAGATACTCATTAAAATGCATACCAACTGTTTTAGTGAAAACCTGCCCAATATATACAGGGTTAACAAAATAAGTTTTGGCAACCTGCTGAAGTTTTAAATCCTTCTGATAATTTTGATGTACAAAATCTTTTATTTCGACAATGATATCTTTCGAACTCCTGCTGCTAATACTCTTATAATAATCAGATATATCTAATAATAATTTATAAAAATCATCTCTTAAGGAATCAACAGGTGTTTTTCCAATGCTTGTACTTATGCTTTTCAATTTGGTGATAAGTTCATCCACATTTCCATTATGATTTTGAATATGTTTTACCATCTCAAATTCAATATTTTTTATATAGCTCTCAATAACCTCAGGAGCACACTTTTTTTTATAGAATTCACCAAAAACCTTATTTAGCTTATCATTGATTCCGGAAATATTATTACTCTTTATATCTTCTAACAACACTTCCGGATTGGATTCATAAAAATTATAATTCAATGGAGTATTCTTAAATCGCCCATAATAAAGTACACCGCCATCCATCTGAAAAAGCCTGTATTGGAGTGCTATCAATGATTGCCTGTATAGTTTCCCTATATTGTCTATACCCTTTGCTTCTTCACTTAATGACACAGAAACACAGCAATGGCAGTTTTTCCATACTTCTATTTTCAGATTCTCAAGATATTGTTCTTCTCGCATAACCATGTCCTGTGAGATAATTATTCCAAATCTATGAATATCATCATCGAATATATTGAGCACATGATTACTTTCTACCCCATCTTCAATTACCTTTCTTACCAACAACCTTTTCTTTTGAATCTCCATATTTGAAAGATCATTCATCCATTTTTCAAACTGGTCTATCTCCACCAGTGCACATCTAAATAAAGTATTATCATCAAATCTTAGTATGCGTTTGCATCTTTCTATAAATTCTTCACTGATTTCGTCTTTTATGATTCTATTAATATAGTTACTTGCCACAAATTTCATTTTATTTGCTTTTGATTGCAAAGTACCAATCTCATTATCAATTTGATTCCTTACTTTTTTTAAAGCTGGAATCAGCTCTTCATCATCTATAGGCTTCAATATGTAATCGCTAACACCATAACGCATAGCAGTTTTAGCATATTCAAAATCGTTATAAGCACTCAAAATAATAAATTTTGTCCTCAAATACAATATTTCAGAAGCCTGATGTAAAAGCTGCAGCCCGTTAATCCTTGGCATGTGTATATCTATAATAGCTAAGTGAGGATTGCTTTGCTTTAGAATTTTTAAAGCATCTTCACCATTTGATGCTGTACCGCATATAGTATATCCTAAGGTTTCCCAGTCAACCAAGTTTTCCAAAAGCTGTATTACAGCAGGTTCATCGTCTGCTAATAAAACTTTAAGCATGAAATATATACCTCCAATATACAAATTAGGTAGTATGTAATTAAAACCTATAAAAATTAACCTAAAATGTAAAATATTAATCAAAACAGTTAATACCTAATATATTCGACAAAAAAACTTATTACCCTTTGATAAAATCATAAAAAACATAAAGCTACTAACCTACCTGAAATATAATCATTTTTAATTAGAGAAAAACCTCCAGTTTGATATTATTTTTATCAACTTGGAGGTTTGTACAAAATTATTTAAGACCATAAAACTCTTTTGGATCAAAACCAAGGTAGCTATCTGTCTTATCATTAACAGGAGTTATTTCTATCATACACAGGTGATTACAAGAAATTGTAAGTTCCACTTCATAATTCCCATTTTGTTCAAGCAATTTTGCATCACTCTGAAGTGGCTGCGCAGCAGCACGAAGTATCTTAAGCTGCTTCTTGTCAAGGCTGCGCGGCTTACCCATATTGCTCCACGTCTGCATTGGGTTACCATGAGCTCCTCCTACATCTTTTTTAACTAGTAAAACCTGTTTTCCTATTGAAGGCAATGAAATAACATAACTTTCGTCTGGCGATGGCTTTTTATCTCTCATATCATGCCAGTTCCAACCAATAATTACATACTTATCATCATTTTTGGTAACAATCAAATATTCATCACGGTAAATTAATTCTTCGCCGGCTTTGGAAAAAAACTCAAAGGCATAGAATGTTGGTTTCTTTATAGAATTTAGAGCAATCATACCGAACCCCCCATGGAAAACCGACATAGGAACATCCGCTTCCTCAAATACATCGCTAAATGTCCAATATGAATACGAGTCTGCATACTCTCCTGCTTCACTAAGTATACGAGCAATAAATGCCGCATTAAAATCCGTATCATGTACCGGACATACAGGAACATACGAGCTGTTAAACTCCGTTATATGTAGAGGAATGTTTGTTACACTTGGATAATCAGACATGATTTTACGTGTTTCCTTAAGCTCCTCAATCATTATAGTCGGATCGTTCATAACATGGTATACATAATCTCCACGTTTAGTTGTCTCCCGGGCAGTATAGCAATGACGAGTGATAAAATCTAATGGAAGTTTATTTTTTATACAATGTTCAAAAAATGACCTAAGCCAGTGCTCAGTATCAATACCACAGATTGAAGGACCTCCCACCTGAATTCTAGGATCTGCTTTCTTTACAGCAGCTGCTGAATATTCATACAATTTAAAGTATTCCTCCATACTGCCAGCCCAGAAACCAATATTAGGTTCATTCCACACCTCCACAGGCCAATTTATCACTTCTTCTCTTCCATACCTTTCAATAAGATGATTTAATGTTTCTGTTATGAGTTCTGCCCATTTTTCATAAGAAGATGGAGGTGTTACATTTCCTTTCCAGTAGAATATGGTTTGTTCACCACTCTTTAGCTTTTCCGGCATAAATCCCAGTTCCAAGAACGGACGTATGCCATTCTCCAAATAAGAGTCCATAACACGATCAAGATAAGTAAAATTGTAAAAAACACTAGTTACTCCATCCATGGTGTGCTCACGATATATACCCATGTCATCACTAAACAATCCATGGCCACGAATATAACTAAAATGTACATCATCCTGGATCATTTTTAAATGGTCAGTATACTCCTTTTGAAGAGCTAGCCCCATTCTTCCAGTACCAACACAAAATGTGGCATTATTTTTAAAAGGTTTACCTGAAACAGGTACCTTAATGTTTTTTGTCATATAAAAACCCTCCTTAATATTTACTTTAAAGTATTATACCTGAATCGCGAAAATCCAGCAACACCGCCAATTTCCTTTGTAGAATACATGAACAATCCAAAACGACATCCGACGAACATGTCCAACTTATATACCATTGAGTGTGTAATTCCAAGTTTATTCCACTCATCACCATCCTTATAATAAAACTTACACTCATCAATATTATCCACAAAATTTCCATAGGCCTTCAATGTAACCTTGTCTCCTTTTACTGGAATCCTTGCATACTCCACTGCAGGCTGGTTATCTATCAGGTTTCCAAAAATGGATTTATCATCAACAACTCTAGCACACATTACCAAATAACTTTGACCATCTTCTTTTGTAAGTGCTATGAAGCCATAGGAACTAATTAAAAAACATAAACCTGCATAGTCGCCATCTTTAAGTTCACTGCCATCTAAAATAACAACTGCTTCGCAGTCAGGCCCCATTGTACGCTGGGTCAAAGTATTAACTGCATAAAGTAAATTGGGACAAGTTTTCGCGGAATGAATACGGTATGTACCAGGTTTTTCCGTTACTGACCATAGAGCCCCTGTTGGAATGTGATTCCACTGCCAGAAATCCTTTAGATGAACCTTACCCTTTTGATCAAGCTCATAAATAAAATCATCATCGCCAACTAACATCTTGTATTCATAACCTGGCCTTGTGCTGGTCACCTCAATATATTCGGGTGCCTTTTTATCAAACACAGGAAAATCATTTTCTAAGTGTAAAGGTATAATAACAGGTATACGTCCAACTGCACCATGATCCTGAAATAATATTGAATACCATTTTCCATCTGGAGTATTCACAATACCACCTTGTGCAACACCAGAATTGTAATATCCCATATCGTCATCAAAAACCTCTCCTCCTGTAAATTCACCTTCCAGCGAATCTGCTACAAAGCAAGCCTCCGTTCTACGACCTTTGGATTTTAGCATATGTATAAAAAAAACATAATATTTACCATTAATTTTATAGATGTGCGAACCCTCATAGCCAAGGTGATGAGGCTGCGTATCTTTCACTATAATCCGATTAAGTCCACCGAGCCTCGGACCTGTTAGATCACTGTTTAATTCTGTAATGTAAATCTCGGTATTGCCATAAATAATATAAATTCTTCCATCATCATCAAACAGCAGCGAGTTGTCATGATAAAACCCTTCAATAATTTGTTTTTTCCATGGACCATTAATATCCGAAGCAGTAAATAAATAAGTTTTGTGTGTATCATTTGATACGAAACAAACATAAAATTTCTCATTATGATAACGAAGGGATGCTGCCCACATTCCCTTTCCATAAATGTGTTCCGCGCCTTGGAGCTTTTGGGCCGGTGTATCCTCCAAAACTTCATATACATGCGTTGCCACCTCCCAATGAATAAGGTCATAAGAACGCAATATTACACACCCAGGCATAAAATGCATTGTAGTGCTTACCATATAGTAAGTATCCTCTACCCTTATTACATCAATATCAGGGTAATCTGACCAAATAATTGGATTATTTTTCATTTTAGAGCTTCCTTTTTCATTTTGTCATTCATATACAATTTTAACTACTTTATAAATAGAATTATAAAATATTGATACCCTAAAGCCAATGATATATACTAATATAAATTTGACATATCCTAACATTATAATAATAAAAAAGTACTGAATACACTCTGTATCCAGTACCGTTATCAAACTCATTACCCTAGTTTTCACCTATATAAAAGCTCTCTTCTGGTCCAAAAAAAGAATTTAGGAGCTTTCCTTTGGATAAAACTAGCTTTTGCAATATAATCCCAGCATCTAAGCCATAAAAACAGAGGGTATGTATTCCCTTTTTCAATTTATGAGTAGTAGTCATTGTATGGATATTTTCCATGACTGCTTCCTCCCATGCTTTATTACCGTTAGTACCAGCTACAAAATTTACAGGTAGAGCATCTGCTATAATTGATGCTTCTCCATCAAAAGATACACCATATCTTAATCTGCTACTTACGTAAAGATTATTGGTGGGTGCAACGTAGGTTGTCAATGTATACTTTGAATCTTCATTTACATTTATTATATATTCCAAATATGGTGCGTCTTCCGTCTTTTCAAAGGACACAGTTGTTGGAAACATTTTTAGACAGGATAAAGAACGTCCATAGTTTTTAACTATTTTCCATTCCACATTCGATCTTGCTATATTATTGACTGTATGCTCTGCTTCAATAGATACCACATTATGTGCCTCAATAAATGTCATATTCGGTAAACCATAAGTATCTATAACTTCTGCTTTAACATTCACTTTCACTGTTTTTTCCCCACCAAAAATTGTTATTACACCCATTGTGGTCTTTGACACCTTACTCCAATTCACGCAAACTCTTATCGTCTTTCCAATATTAATACTTCCCTGCATATTATCTACTTTTATCCAATTCTCACTTGCTTCCACTTTGTAATGGAATGATTTTCCTGAGCCATTGCTTATGTTGATAAAATAACTCTCCTTACCCAGATTTGTAAATTCGAGAAGACTTGCTGCTAAAGAAAGACCTTCCTTTTCTGCTGCTTCTACAACTACAATCATAGATGGATCATCTTTTGGGTTAATATAGTTCACTTGTGGATATGCCCAGCCATCAGAACTCCATTTTGTATACCCTATATGTGGAGAACTCATCATTCCATTCCATTTTCCATCAGACATACTGTTATTATAGTAACTTTGCATATTGTTATCGGTCTCTATACACTCCTTTACCAATTTAGCATAGTAATTTGCAAGGACACTCTTGCGATTATAATATAGCTTATTAAACCCTGCGAATATCTGCATTTTTACCACATTTGCCGATGCTACTGCCGGATAATGTACCAGCTGATAATATACATCCTTGTATGCCTCAGGAATACATTTATAATATTTTTTAGAATTATTCTCCATATTAATTGCTTTTGTGAGTACCCTTTGTGCTTCATTATAATTTATACAGCTGTACGTTGAATCAAATGTGACCTCAGGTTTTCGTTTTCCATTCATCCTCGTATAGTCTGACAATACAGTTGCAATTCCATCTATTATATCTTCTTCTAAGACCTTTCCGAATTGCCTCCTTACCCACTGCTTTGTATATTCTGTGGTCTTATTTATTGCGTCAGTTCCAAAAGTATCAAAATCATATGCCAAATCTAAAAAATATGATATTGGCAATTCCTGTGGTTTTAGATCTCCAACATTGACAACCCATATATTATTCACTCCATAATCAAAGGCTATAGACATTTGTTCCCATACTTTTTCAAGTGGTGTTGAATTTACCCATTCATAAGAACGAGGTCCGCCGTGATAATCAAAATGATAATACATTCCAAAGCCATACCTACGATTTCGTTCTTTATCAGTAGGTAGTGTACGAAGATTTCCAAAATTATCATCTGCCAACATAATTATTACATCATTTAGTACATCCCAATATCTTAATCCCTCAGCCTTATCTGACCCGTACCAATATTTTTCTACTTCTTTATATATAGTAAGAACCTGAGGTGCATCCGCAAGCCCATGTTTCTTTAATAAACTTTTCTGCGCTCTAATAATACTCTTTAGCAGCTGGATATTTTCCTCCTCAGATCCCACTAATTCAGAGTCTTGTTCTCCTCTCATGCCTAAGGTAATCATGCTTTCAAAATCCTTGTTACGTATTAAACCATCTTCCCAAAATTTAGTTATAGCCTGCGCATTACTAGAAAAATCCCATGCACTGTTTGTCCCATATTGCTGGTTAATTTTTCTCCATTCTTCACCTGCACGAAACATTGGCTCATGATGTGAGGTGCCCATAACAATACCATATGCATCAGCAAGTTTTGCATTATCTATTGCACTACTTTTACCATTTTCACTAAAAACAGCACTCCACATAGCTGGCCATAAAAAATTCCCTTTTAATCTTAAAAGTAGCTGAAATACTTTGTCGTAGAATTCTTCATTAAAGTCTCCAAAGGTGCCAGTTACCCATTTCCCTAGGGATGGCCACTCATCATTTAAGAAAAAACCTCTGTATTTTACAGATGGTTCCTTGGAAGTTATGTTTAACTTATATTCTGGAATAATTAGTTCTGATTGCCTTATTGGTGCAACATCTCCAAAGTAAACCCACGGACTTACTCCAATTAATTCTGAAATATGATAAATACCATAAATTGTTCCCCTCTTATCGCTCCCTACAACTACGATAGCCTTATCTATCCCTGCAACTGGATTTTTAATAACACTTATTTTATAACATTCACGCTTGTTTTTTATATAAGCTATATCTATTATGCCTTCTTTGACTAAAGAATCAATTAAATCATTATTTCCAACAGACCCGGCAATCACTACTGTCCCATTTAATTGCTTTATATCCGTTGAAATAAGCGGCGTCACCCCTGTAACCATATTAATATCATCGGCAAAAGACAATGCCCCTAATCTTAATCCATTGTAATCCTTCCCTTTCGAATCAACATATATCATGATAGCTTCTAATTCTGTCACAAGGATCACATTTGCTTCCCCTTGTGACAATACCTGCGCTACACTATCACATCTTTGATTATCTTGTAACATTTTCATTAATCCCCCTTTGGTGTTATTGGGATTCCTATTTTTATATAAAAATAGGACACGAAAGTTTGAATTATAATGTATACCCAAATCCTAATATGGTAAAACACTTATCTTCATTATCTGAGACCATTTTTATCTCTACAGTATGCTTCATACAAACTTCACTTTGAAATAGAATTACTGGATTACAATGAGTCCAATTGTTTTCATGTGGATTTGCTGTTTTAACATGCTGACCATCCACAAAAATATCTGCTTTGCCAAAGGTATTACTTCCTGAATCCTTAAAAACAAGGATGAGACTGCTACATTTTATAATCATCCTGAAGCTCTCTTTTCCTGATGAATTTGTATGCATCCAGTTAAGTGGAAATTCCGGTGATAAAAAAGGATTATCATCCATTTCTACCATTTGCAAATCAATATCTGTCTGCGTAAAACTTCCCTCAGTTATGGTTGCCACATTTATATAATTTCCTTTGTCAATCAAATGAATATTTTTAAATCTATTTCCGATTACTGGTGGTTTATCTATTATAATATCATCTCTATCCTTAACGGATTTTTTAGTTTCTAAGAAAAGATGCTCTAAGCAATCTACCATTACCCTATGGCCGTCATTTGTTGGATGAAAGACATCGTAAAAAAACTGTCTTTTAGATATGATATTTCCTTCTGACTTTCTAAGGCTAAACTGCTGTACTACTGCATCCTTTATGCTTACCATGGGTAGATTATAATGTTTTCCAACGGGTGAAAGCCTATCTTGTAGATTCCAGTCATTCATAAATACTGCAAACAACAAAATTACTGCTGGTTTATTCTTCGAAGATAGAATTTTTAAACATAAACTCTCATAACAAATTCCCTTTGTTTCGTCTCCTTCATCATTTACTGCAAATTCAACTATAACAATATCTGGCTCCACTACTCCATCCTTTAAAATATCCCGTTCATACCTGATAATACCTAGTTCTGATGGTGTACCACCAACGCCAGCTTTCACATAATGTATATTTTCCCCTCCCTCTTTTCCAAACATATCTTTAAACTTTAAATAAGCTTTATATGGATAACAATTTGTATTTATAGGTTTAGCTGCTGCCCCCTGGGTAATAGAGCCTCCAATATATGCAATAGTAACATCTTCGCCTCTTTGTGCTTTTTCTATGGCAGTTTTAAGTCTCTTATTATTACCTTTATTTAATAAGGACCCTCTAATCATTGCTTTATATTCCTCTGATCCAAAAGAAACAGGTGCTTCCATAGCTACTTCTGGAACTTCATATCCAGAATGTAGATAGAACTTCACAGTGGCAATTGCCAATTCACCTACATTTTCAAATTCAAAAGCAAATTTTGAAAGAATATCATCCTCTGGAGACCACGTGTAATCTTTAAGTTTTAAAATGAGCTCTGATCCATCCGTGCGGCATGGAACTCTAAGCAAAGTTCCAGTCTCATATTTTTTACCTTTACCCAAATTTTTTAGCACAAAATCTATATTTAAAGGAGCATCATTTAATCCCTTTACTGATACCCCAATACTATGGACCAATTTATGAAATCCACTGCAATTCTCTAGCAATTTTAATATTTTCTCATCTGTAACTCCACCTATAAACTTTACATTCTCTTTTATTCGTCCTTCTAAATAAATATCCTGTGAAGGTTTACCTTCACTACTACAAGTTGCTTCAATAGTTGACTCAAACATAAAGAAAATACTACTACGCCTTTTAACTGGATCCTTTGGAGCCTTCGGACCTTCTTTACTATTATCCTCTTGATTTATCATGGTTTCCTCTTGCATTTTTATAAACCTCTCCTTTATCTGATTTTATTTTTTCTATTCATAGAATACATTAGTAATCATTCATTAAAACAAATTCTATATTAACGAAACAAAGTACAATTCCCTGATTCCCTAAAATATTTGATCCGTTCCTCAATCGGTCCACGTCCGCATTCTAGTTTCACACCAAGACAATCTATACATAAAAAGTCTTTAGCATTTCTTGTAACCAATTTAAGATAAATTGCTATATCATCACCCTTTAAAGCGCTTCCGCATTCTCTGCACGTTTTATTATTTGCCACTTATTTCACCAGTTTTGCACGTACTATCACACAATCATGCGCCGGTACTATAGGAGCAAATCTTTCTCTAAAGACACCTATCTCTTTATGCTGCCAGCAGTCATACATAGATAACGAAATTCCCGAGGCATAAGGAATCCCTATGTCCCAAAACTGCAATGATAATTCTCTTTGAGTGTCACTTAGATTAAAAAATCCTATAGCAATATCTCCATCCGTTAATACTTTTACCGACATAAATACATCATCTGAATTAAACCACTGTGGTTCCGGTTTAAGGCGGTAAGCTCCACGACATTCTATATCCTGATTAATCGCAATAATGTCACGATTCATCAAAATATCCTTTGTTATCTGGTTAGCATTTCTGAAATCACATCCAATCATGAGCGGTGACCCCATAATACTCCATAAAGAAAAATGCGTTTTATACTCATTATCACTGCAACCACCAATTTTGCTGCCAATCCAGTCACTATTACTTCCACCATACATCCCAACAACCAACATATCCATATCGTTATGACAATATGACCCTGTATAACATTCTTTATTAAGCTGTGATGTAGCTAAGCTCTTTATAGAATCCCAATTATCCTGTATATCACCAGTTGACCTATACATATGAGCACCTGATTCACGAATCCACTGATATACATTATCTTCTCCCCAATTGCAGGCAGAAAATAAAATGTCGCGTCCACAGTTTTTAAGTGCAAGACTCATCCTCTTATATAGTAACTCTCCTGACATTTGTCTAGGCTTAAAGCAGTAATCATACTTTAAATAGTCCACACCCCACTCTGCAAACAATTCTGCGTCCTGAAATTCGTGTTCAAAACTTCCAGGATATCCTGCACACGTATGTGTTCCTACACAAGAATACATTCCAAACTTCAAACCCTTCCCATGAACATAATCAGCAAGCGCTTTCATTCCACTTGGAAATTTTACCGGGTCAGCCACAAGTGTTCCTTTATCATCTCTTTGCTTTAGACTCCAGCAGTCATCTATAACAATATACTCGTATCCTGAATCTTTGTATCCCTCTGAAATAAACCTATCCGCTACATCACGAATAAGTTGTTCATTTATGTCCCAAGTAAATGTATTCCATGAATTCCACCCCATAGGAGGTATAGCACCCAATTGTATTTTCTCCATATTTATCATCCTTTCAAAATTCAATTTACAATAACATCAATGCTTACCTTAGCTAATGTCTTATCTAAATCTTTATACTCTGACAAATCCAGTACCGGATACCCATCAATATCAAAATGAACACGTCGTATACCCGATGATCTTGGTCCTTCAACCCCAGGTCTTGCATGATAAGTGTTCCAGACAGTTCCATTATCATCTATTACATATGCATTATGACCTGTTCCATATTCACCCGGCATACTTCGGGATGTCAAAAGTGGATAATTTGTCTTCGTCCAACTTTCAGGATTTAATAAATTTGCATCAATATCAGCAGTTAGTAGTCCCACAACATAAGTTGCATCTACCGCTGCGCTGGAAAAAGTTAGAAATAATTTTCCATTCCTTATTAAGGCAAATGGTCCTTCATCAACAAATGTATGGTTATTTTCCCAACCATAATCCGGTTTAGTAAGAAGAACTGGATCAGTAGTCAGTTTCCAAGGCTCCTTTATGTCAACTTTTGCAATATAAACCCATGCGCCTAGATCTACAGGCAAGAACTGACGTTGTGACCAAGCAACATAATACTCTCCATTTATCTCAAAGTTTGTCATATCAAGAGAGATCGTCTCTCCTCCTTCACATAAATTTGTACCATCTTTCTTTACAGCACGCTGAGGTCTTGACCAGTCTTCCCTACACATTGGGTTCCCACCTTTTCTCAGTTTCATCACGTGGGACTCTTCATATAAGAATTCTCCAGATGTTGCTGCATGAAATATATATAAATTACCTTCGACGATATGAAATTCCGGTGCCCAAAGCAATCCACCGATATCAACATAAGTATTGGAATCAAGTATCAATACTTCCTCAGCCTTTACAAGGCCTGGGATGGTATCTGCTTCCCTCATGTATAAGGTGTGATTGTTGTCAGCATCATTTGTTGCAATAAAATAGTACTTTCCATTCCATTTAGTAATACATGGATCTGCCCTGTTGATGGCAATTGGAAATACATAATGATCTTGGTGAACAGTACCTGTTGCATTGTGTGTTCCTGGCTTGTTCCATTCTATCCCCGACGTATCCCAATCTACCAGCTTTGAATCTGTTGTCCCATCACTGTAAATAGCAGTGGCTTTCACAGTTTTCAATTCCTCTTCTGACGTCACAACTACACTTTTTAGCACTTCAATTTTAATATTTGTTGGAGCTGTAAGTTTACATACAAGTCGGTGTGCCATTTCCTGTGATACACTGATAACATTCCTAGGTACTATTCCCTCTATACCTGCGTGCACTGTTTCTACAACAAAAGGTTCAGCCTTTTCCATGACCGATGCACATGTTAAGCTCGCAATATCAACAATAAAGTTTTTATAGTAGTTCCCCTGATCATCTATCCACCTGATAACATAAGCTTTCTTATCCTCATCATACTTACAGTATACATCGTTTACATAAGTATCCCCCTTAAGATCAATTAATCCGACTTCCTTATACTGTAAAAGATCTAAAGATGTAAATAAGAGAACCTTCCCTTTGCTCTGCTGATCATTTCCACCATCAGCCTCTATACGTACAGCAAGCACACCAAAAGTCCCCTCTGTCATATAGAAAATATATGGACTTTTCAGACACTTCGCATTGAGCGTCCCATTTTCATTGTTAGTTGCCTTTGCAAACAAAATTCCAGAATTATGATTTAAATCCCTAAAATTTTTTCCATCGTCACTGTATGCAAGATGCATGCTGTAAGCTAGCTTCTTTGAATATATTATATCCTCCTGTGGCATCCTGGTATAGCAAAGTACATGATTTGAATTTTTTTTCACTTGTGGTATCATTACATATATTCCTCCTTCATATTGATATTTACAAATAATCAATAAACTATCTACATTTACAATTTAACTACTTTATAAATAAAATTATAAAATATTGACGCCCTAAAGCCAATGATATATACTAATATCAAATTGATATATTCTACGATTAGGAGATTAACTATGACAAACATTTATTTTATAGGATGTGATGCTGTCCATCCAGACAGCTTTGTTTTTGACATACCAGAGGGACATGATTGCTGGCTTCTTCTGCACACTAAGACTCCCGCACTTTTCTGGGTTAATAGTGAAATAAAAGAATATCCTGCTCACAGTGCGGTATTATTTCGCCCACACCAAAAAATATATTATCGTGCCTGTGCTGACAAATACATAAATGACTGGATACGTTTCGACTCCACAGAATCCTATATTACTGCAACTACCCTTCCTTTTGGAGTTCCATTTTCATTGGATGATCCTGAGTATTGCCATCAGCTATTTCATCTACTTTCTATTGAAAATTTTTCCAATAAAAACTATAAAGAATCATCCATAGACTATCTCTTAAGAACCCTGTTTAATAAACTTTTAGAATCTTATGGCAGCGATAATGTTTCCCCACTATATTACGAACTTCTAAATCTGCGTGTTAAAATACACAATAACCCAGGCAATCATTGGACTGTACCTATTATGGCTGACTATCTTCACATAAGCCCAGGCTATCTGCAGACAATCTATAAAAATACCTTTTATATCTCCTGCATGGATGACGTAATCAATAGCCGTATTCATATGTCCAAAGAATACTTGATACATGGTGACAATTCAATTGCTGAGATATCAGTTTTCTGCGGATATAATAATGTTGAACACTTCTGCCGTCAGTTCAAACAGCAAACAGGAAATACACCAGGAACATTTCGAATGAAAGCTGTCCATTCATCCACTCCACTGGTGGCGTCCAATAATGAACACTAGATCATACCATTTTCAGCTTTAACTAATCTTAACATATTTATTAACTCCTTCCATTTTTCTAAAACATAGCTGAACAAAATTATATGCACCGTTGTTCCATACGTTAAAATCATGAACACCATCTTTTATAAGCACCTGGTAATAATTTTCAAGATTGTCTCCAGCAGTTTCAGTTAGTCCAACAATGGCTTTTGCATAACCATCTTTACTTGCTATTCCATCAGCATCGCCACAAGTAATATAAAGTAAAGAGAGCTTATGAACCCATGATAATGCAATACTCGCACCTAATACCTTTCCATCACTAGATGTGGGTGCATTTGAAAAGGCACCCACATAAGCGAACAAATCTCCCATACCTGGTGCTAGAACAGTAGCATCAAGCCCGTTACTCCAGCCATTTCTTGTTCCAGTATAAACTGTGGAATCACATCGATAACCACCGATAATCAGATTTAGAGCTTGCATTCCACCCATAGACAAGCCTGCGATAGATCTATGTAATCTATTATATATAATGCTTTGGGAAGATATATCTTTTATATTAGCATAGGTATTATATTGAGATTCAATGAATGGAATTAGATCATATCTTAGCTCATAGTCGAAATAATAGAAGCCCAACATGTTTGTTCCTTCAGCATTAAACGAACTGTCTGTCCAATCATATGAACTTCTTCCGTCTGGAAATACTATCACTAAAGGTTCAATATATCCCTTTGCAATAAGATTATCAAATATATTGCATATTACAAAATTCCCGTCACCATTGCCACTGCCGTATAACCATTCATAACGATCTCCGCCAACTCCATGCAGTAGATACAACACATTGTACTTGGTAGCGTTATCATTTTTATCATAACCTGCTGGTAAATAAACATTGCATTTTTTTATAATTGCATTTCCTTGAACAGTTTCTCTACCCGCTTTTTCATCGCAAGTATTCTGATATACCACAAGCTGTCGTGATGAGTTAATATAGTTTTTGACACTGTATGAAACCTCAGTAATAGTACCCTGAAGCCTCTTTTCAACTGCCCGTTTATATTCATCAGGTACAGCCGTCACATCAATGTTTTTCATAATTTATTCCATCCTTTCTTACATAATATAATCCATGTAATATTACTTCTTTATCCAAAATTATAAGATATTAACTTTAGTAAGACAATGATGTTTACTAATACAAATTTGATATATCCTAATATTATAAGCTAATGCCTGCTGTTTTTAATAATATAATAAAGAACTGAATACCACCTTGTATCCAGTTCTACTAATTAATTATTTTTTATTTGTAACTAAATTGCCAGTAATCAATATTAAACAAATTACCTTTACCTGTTCCTGTAAACACAAAGAAAACACGGTGGACACCAGTTGCATTGCTTACATTAGTTTCTAACGTCTTCCAAGTTTGTTCTCCACCTGTAGAATTGACTTTTACAGTTCCAATAAGAGTACCAGTTGCACTGTCAAGATGTATTTCTATTTTGCCTCCAACAGTGGATGCTACATTTGCTTTAAACGTCTTGGCCCCTCGGGTACCAAAGTCAGCATTTCCTACAGCAATCCAGTCTCCATTATCTATACTAGTTACATCCTGGTTACTTGTTGGTCCACCTGTTGCCTTACATGGGTCAGTTAAAATACCTGAATTCCACCCAATAGTTTCAGCCTCAGTTCTATTGTATGGATTAAGATTTGCAATCTGAGATATGCCTTTCATATCTCCAAGTACTTCTTTAATTTTACCATTAGTATCATACTCAATCTTATTGATATGTGGAGAACGGTATCCTTTTCCACTTCCTATTTTAGCCTTGCTGACAGTTTGGGCATGATATACTACATACCACTGATTGTTAAAGTTAAAAACTGAATGATGATTATTTCCCCCAACTCCGAAAAACGCATATGGACCTTTGAGGAAATGGCCTGCATAAGTAAAAGGTCCCATAGGACTATCGCTAATCATGTATCCAATTTCACCTGCTGGCTTATCTGCCGGATGAGTACCAGAGAAATTAATACAATACGAGTAGTAATATTTACCATTATACTTGTGAATTCCCGAGTCTTCAAACATGAAAGGAGCATCAATTGTGGATGCACTTCCAACAGTACTAATCATATCAGCTCCTAATTTTATAACTCTAGCTGTTTTAGGATTTGCAATTGACGTTTGATTTTTGTCGTCTGGTATACCTCCACCACAATACAGATAACCAGTGCCATCATCATCCACCAATACTGCCGGGTCAAAAAGCCAAGTAACTCCGGCGATTCCAGATGTATTGCTTGTTACCAGAGCTTTCCCAATCGGATCCGTCCATGGTCCAATTGGAGTATCTGCCGTTAACACCCCAATACCCGATGCCCCATTTGCAAAATAAAGGAAAAATTTATCCTTACCGTTTATAACTTTATGTGTAGCTGTCGGTGCCCATGAGAGTGATGCCCATTTTGCAATGCCTTTGCCATTATTTACATTATTGCTTCCGGCTACCGGAATTGAACCGTGGTCGGTCCAGTTAACCATATCAGCAGAAGATATAACTTTTATTTTATTTAGGCTACTAAATGTATTCTCTTTAATACTTCCGTCACTATTATATTCATACTCATCACTTGACATATAAATGTAGACTCTTCCGTTATAGACCATAGCATAGGGATCCGCTCCCAATTTATAGTCCATAAGAGGATTTGAATTTCCTGGGATTTTTACAAGCGCACTATTAGCAGCATACACAGACATCCTTGGTACACAGACCATCAATAATACAAAAAATATTATAAAGAAAAAATTTTTCTTACCCATTTATGTCCCACCTCCAAATTTATTATTTTGTGAACATCGCCAAAATAACCATATACTTTGTATAACTCCTACCACTTGATATCCCTCCATTGCTAATATACCGTTACGTTAGAACTCCCGCTACTTTGATATCCCTCTGTTGCCAACATCTGATAAGACCAAATACTTCCCAGATTCATTCCTTTACTCTTCCATGCATTAACGTGGTTGCTAAAAGTGATAGTATTGTTTCTCCCTATCTCCCTCTTTGACTGTCGTACACTCCAGAACTGTGTGAAAGTTCGAAGTCCAGGGCCCTCAATGGAAGGTGCATTGGTTCGAGTAGTCGTATATATATCATATTTACCTCCATCACTGCTCACGGTGCCCTTATACGTTCCAGTTGGTCTATAAGTGCCCCAGTTATCAACAACATAATATTCTATGAGTGAGTCTCTCGTCCACCCATAGAGAGCTAAATATCCATTTCCGGACGGCGAAAATGTGCCGGCATTGTAATTTATCACTCTAGATGCTGATCCTATACTCCAGCCTTTACCGACAACAAAATTGCCGCTATTTTTCCATGAAACACTATAATTTCCACCAGATCCATTGATAGCATTTACTGTCCCACCACCATCGGTCCAATTTTGCCAGTAGTCTGTCGCTGCTGCATTTGCGGTTAATGAAAAAAAGCTAGTAAAACTCATTGAAATTACTAAAAATACCATAAGTACCTTCTTATTAAACTTACCCATACTATACCTCCTAAATTTTTTTATTAGTTGTTTCTCTTTCCAATGCATAACTTATCCTGTGTCATACTCCGTAAACATATGACTACCACCTCCCTCCTGATCAGATATTTTAGTTTCTCTATTGACCTGTCAAAAGCTTTCTAATAAATACAGTTAAAATATCCCCATTAAGAATCATGCTGCGAGGTAAAGCATACTTATCACTGGTATCTTTACTTAAACCACCTCCTACTTTGAAACCTGTTTTATATCCCAAATTTTTAAGAATTAAAACAGTATCTGTATCATAACTAGCATTAGGATATGCACAATAAACTGGAGATTTGTTAGTTATAGATCTAATTTTTGTGGTTGCATCATTTATAGCTACATATTTTTGATCATGTGTTAAACTAGTTAAGCTTGAATGGTTTGTAGTATGATTCTGTACATCAATGCCATTAGCATATACTGTCTTTAACTGACTTGTAGTCATATGTCCGCCTGTATCAATCCAATTTGAAACTGCAAATTGGGTTGCTTTCATCCCATATTGTTTCAGTATAGGATATACATTTGTATAAAAGTCGCTTGTACAATCGTCAAATGTAAGCAATACAGGTTTACTTGGCATAGAGACTGTTTTATTGATGATACTGTAATATTGGTCAATAGATAATGTTGTATATCCATTAGTTTTTAGGTAATCCATTTGTTTCTTGAACTCTGTCAAACTATATTGGTATTGATTATTAGGATCAGGATTTGTAGATACTACATGATATAGCAGAACAGGCACGCTTGCATTTGTTGCTGCTGCATTTGAGCTATACGAGACACCTAAAAACAGTGTAACAAGAATAAAGAGAAACATTTTTTTCATAATAACCTCCATCCTTCCGCTGTCGCTACGACATAAATAGTAATGAAAAGGGTGTGCGACTTCCACCACTTGGCAATAATTAAATTAAGAAGAAGGTATACTTGCTAATCAATGTGTTGATAGATATGATTTCAACCATTTAAGTGCAGGACGCTCAGTACCAGATGAAGTTATTAAATGGGTATTAGCTTTCCAAGTCTGCCCTTGTATATATCCCCACAAAGTTATACCTTTAACATTGGGATTTTCCCATAGAACTGGAAATTTTTCTTTATATCTTGCCAATTGAGTAGCATCATCACCACTTATATCAAGTTCAGATACATATATTGGAACCCCTGTTGAGGATAATGTATTCAAAACTGACTTCATTGTACTTACGGAAACTGTGTCCATATTAAATTGGTGACATTGAATTCCTATTCCATCTATAAGACCCTTACTCTTAAGTATGTTTATAATCTTAACATAATTAGCTGCTGCATTAGGATCACTAATTATTCCATATTCATTAAGTATCAATTTTGAATTTGGAAAAGACTTTCTTGCTTGCTCAAATGACCAAACAACCCAATCCCAACCGGTAGAACCTTCCCCACCTATAGCGTTTCTAAAGGAAGGCTTAGTATTCAAAGGTTCATTCACAACATCTACAAAAGCTGCACTTGAATATCTCTTACCTGCAGCTTGAATCCATTCAGATACTTCTGCTTTTTGGTCTAATGCTGAAAGCGATGACATCCAACTAGGTGCTTGAGCTCCCCATACCAATGTATGAAATTTAAAAAGAAAACCTTTACTTCTTGCGTAATTATAACTAGTATCCGCGCTACTCCAATTCATATTATCCCTGCTTGACTCTACAGATCCCCATTTTGTTGCATTCTCTGGCGTTACTTGATTCCAATATGTCGCAAAATCAGATGGTACACTACTTCCAACAACATTTCCTACAAACTTACTACGAGACATTGAGATCGGAAGAGCACACGTC
>ERZ1463033.29-NODE-29-length-23786-cov-9.508575_pt1 | contig 23786 bp, 25 predicted proteins | sample MGYA00564481_ERZ1463033 | MGnify/ENA primary metagenome ERZ1463033 (study PRJEB39244, sample SAMEA3635150) | Helicobacter pylori | study: EMG produced TPA metagenomics assembly of PRJEB11511 data set (Assembly of a 5300-year-old Helicobacter pylori...
ATCCTTTGGTCTCACCCATTTTTTTCGATAGGGTATTTTGTATAAAACCTCTCCAGTATATTTCTTCTCCTGGGCCAATTATAAATAAAAGTAGTAACCCTATCCAAATTAAGTTTCCATTAGACCTATTACTGTAAACAGATAATACCTGGGAATCTTTAAAAGGAAATATGAAACCTGATACAATATTTCCTAAATAAAATATTATATAAAGTGCTATAGCTGAGAAAATTCCAATTAAAATATGTCTTATAGTTGGTTTACTAATTTTAAAAATATCTTTGTTAAAAAGGAATGCCATTAAAACTAATGCTGAAATTGACAGACTCATTTCTAACCAAAAATTCATTGGTTTTATTACAAAAAGTAAATACCAAAGAATCGTTGCTACAAATAATGTAAAGATAGTATATTTAGAATTTGTTTTGCTCAAGTCTTTTCCTCCTTTTATCATAATAGGAAGCTCAATAGTATAGAAAATATTAGTAAAATTCCAAACTGAGCTTGAAGTTTTCCTGTAGACTTATCAAGAGTTATTAATCCAGAAATCGAAATATCGGAATTATATAATGTTTTTGAATTTGAAAAGGCTATAGGTAATGTAATTAAACAAAGCAGACTAAGTAGTGGAAGGATTCCAAAGGAAATCATAATTATAAGGGATATATATGATAAAATAAGCATCCCATAATAAATTTTCTTTGCATTATTTTTGCCAACCAACATTGATAAAGTTTTTATGCCTGCATTTTTGTCATGATGTATATCGCGAATGTCGTTTGCATGTAATATTGCTGTAGTTAAAAGGCCTACTGGAATTGAAATCAGAATGACAGCAGCACTAATGTCTTGCATTTGAACATAATAAGAACCAATTACCATTAAAGGACCAAATAAAAGAAATACTAGTGGAGCTCCAAGCCCCTTATATTTTAGCATCAGAGGTTTCCCTGTATAAGAATAGCCGCCCAGGGCACCTATAAGTCCCAATATTAATACAAATACACCCTTTTCATAGGATAAAAATAATCCTATAAGACTTCCAAGTATTAAGCAAAGCATTCCAGATCGAAAAATCTGTTTGGAAGATAATAAATTCTCCAGAATAACACCGCTTGAACCATAAGAATCTTTTGTATCAACTTTATTTTCATAATCATCATGATCGCTTAGTAAATTAACAGAGGTGTGTAATAATAAAATAGCAACAACAGAGATTATAAAATACCCAAATTGAAAATTATTTTGTTTGATTGCGAGTATTGCGCCTATTGTAACTGGAATTACAGAACCAGTGAAGGAAAAAGGCCTTATAGCTCTTAACCATGTCTTGATATTGCCACTAATCATAAATATTCTCCTTTTACTATTTTAGTTGTTACATACGCATTGCCATTGGAATAGAAAATAATACTATGTTAGCTACTGCAAGCAATACCATTAGAATTGTATAAACTATAGATGTTCCTAAAAGTGTTTCTTTATTTTGACTGCTTTTTGCAATTCTATAAGCGGTGTATATTGAGCCTATAGTACCAAGCACAATAATAATATATTGAAGAACTTGTATAGTTGGGCTAGAAAGTAGTGCAGTTGAAGCGCCATGGGAAGACACTTTGAAAAGCTCCATTGCAGTATAAATTACAGATTTGCCCTCTGCTAATAAGTGAAATAGGTTATGAGCTATATGTCCTGCTAAGTCTAACGGTATAACAGCATATCCAAATCTTGCGAAATTTTCCATGATGGAAGCTTTGTTAAATTTTTTAGCAATAAGACCTGTTAAAAGTAGTAACACAACAGGAATTAACATAGCTATAAAAAAAGTTACAGTAAAAGTTATATAATAGTTAGTTGTTCCTAGTATATTTTCAAGAGAATGTAATAATTGACCCCATATGTTTAGCATGGTTATGTTTTGAACAAACACAATGCCCATAATTACGATGGCCAAAAATGCAACTTCTATTTTTGGTTTTTTAATATCCCATAATTCTTTAGTAGGTGTGCGAGGACTTATTCTAATAGAGTCGTTAGGACAATTTTTTACACAGTTGCCACATAGATTACATTCTGCACTACTATCCATGGTTTTGGGAAACTCAAACATAGGACAGCCGGGAACTTCACTTGTTCCTTTGTAACAGGTTGATGTTTTGCAGTTTTTACATACTTCTGGGGTTCCGCGTAGTTCAACCATACCAGCTCTTGAATAATTACCAGATAAACCACCAAGAAAACATAAGTATCTGCACCAAGTCCTTCTCTCAAAGAGTGCACCAGAAAATATTACTGCGGTAGTTATCATTAAAAGCAATATTCCTGAACCACGAGGGTTCTCAACTACGCCCCAAACATGATCACTCCAGGTAATCATAAGAAAAGTTGCATCAATAATCCAAATTCCATATTTTCGTAAAAATTTTGGTACGGGTTTGTTATTGCCTACAAATTTCTGAACAACATCATTTAGGAGTCCAAAAGGGCATACAATGCACCAAAATCTACCGAAAAGCAGTAGAAGGATAGGCAGTAGCGGCCACCATAATACCCAGGTTCCAGCAGTACCAAAGTTATCATGAGCGTCGGTTGGTCCAGCAATTAATTCATAAACGATAAAGGCAAAAACTAGAGCTACTGGCCACTGGAATATACCGGGGTACCATTTACTTTTGATAAATTTCTTAAAAGCTTTATTTTTTAAAAAGTCCTTTTGTTTTTTTATATCTGACATTATTATGAGGCCTCCATTTCTATGATTTAATAGATTTTTTCTTATTTATAGCAGCTATAACTAAAATAAGCACAACTACTCCTGAAAATACGCCAATTATAAGAAAGTTAGGGCCTGATTTTTGAACATTAGCATTAAAATCAACGTTTTTTGCATTTTCTTGAAGTCCGAAAGTAGAGGTAACAATCCATTTGCCCGTACTTTTAAAGTCTATCATACCTGTATATTCGCCTTTTTTAGAACCTTTTTTTAAAGCAATTATCATGGGCGTATTTTCCGCTGTCATACCACTCATGCCCTTCATATCAGTAGAGTTGTCCATGGCTACAGTGATTTTTAAATTAGCGTTGGTTAAAGGCTTCTCGTTTTTATCAAGTAAGGAGAATGTAAATTCATTCTTTCCTGGTTTCAATTTTTCATTTTTAAAGGTTAAGGAAGCTTTTACACCATCAACCACTTTATTTGTTTGGGTACCAGTTGTAGATGCAAAGGCCAAGGGTGAAACTGATAAGACTAATATTAATGTAAATACAAAGTTTTTTAATGTTTTTAATTTCATGTTTATTGAACCCCTTTCGTTCCAAAAATTATTTTATGATGAGATTAGATCAGAATTTGATTTTTTGTTAAAGACTTTTTTAATAATGGGTAAGATAAAATGGTCAAGTCCAATAGTATAGGCATTAGCTCCAACAAATAAGAGTATGAATGCTACTGTGTACATATTTGGATTTGTACTAGTAGTGCCAGCTAACATATAATTTAGGTTCATAAGTGCACCAGCGATAAGACCGACAACTGTAAGAGCACCTAGGATTAAGCTAATACCAACAAGAAGCTCACCAAATGCAACTAGATAACTAAATGTTACAGCATTTGGCAGTGTTATATTTTTTATAAAGTCCGCATACCATGACTGAACTGCGGGGTGAGCACCTGTTGCTTTAACTAACGCAGCTTTTAAAAATCCGGTTATACCAGCGCCAGCAGTGCTGCCAATCCATCCACCTCCAGTAACCTTTTCAAGGCCTGCAGAAATCCATTGGTAACCTAACCATATACGGAGTGCTGTCCATATTATACTTAGGTATTTATTTTTAAGTAGTTTCATTTTAAAATCTCCTTTAATTTATATTTAGAATATAGTTCACAAGATTTATTAAACTTGTTTTATAGGTCGAGTCTTCAAACATCTTAAGAGACGATATTGCTTTATCTCCATACAATTTAGCATCTTTTGGGGTAATATTTAGATTAGTATAAATATCTTTATCCATACAGTCATCCATTATCTGGTATACCATTCCTAAATTTAATCCGTATTCTTTTAATCCATTTATTTGTTCTTTTGTTGCGCCAGAGAGTGATGCTGCAATTTTGCAACTAACAGACATAAATAATGCTGTTTTGCCTTTAATAATATTCAAATAAATTTCACGAGTTGGTAATTCATTTTCTGCTTGAATCATTTCAGCGGCGCACATGTTTTCAGTCAATTCAATTATAATTTGTTCAAATTCTTTTGGTAGAGAATTCGCAAGAGTAGAGAATGCTAAAGAATAAACAACATCACCAGCCAGTACTGATATTTTATTACCATGAACTTTATTTAGAGTTTTTTGACCACGCCTTAGAATGTCGTTATCAAGGACATCATCATGTATTAAGCTAGCACTATGCATGAGTTCAAGGCCGGTAGCAAATTTAATTAACTGATTATTAGTATTTTGTGGTAGATTATTATTTATAAGACCTGACGAGAGTAAAGCTAGGATAGGACGAAGCCTTTTTCCAGGAATTTTAAAAAAATAACCTATAATTTCTTTTAAATAATTTGTACTTAGATTTTTACGGATTTTTTTTAGTTCTTCTTCAACAAGAAGTAGATCATTACTTATTGGGTTATAAATATCATCAAACTGCAAATCTTTCATCACCTTCCTATATTTAGTAATTTATTAATATATTATTTTGAAGTGGCTGTTTTTTAAAAATTTTGTAAGTACAATATGTAGTATATAAAAATGGTATGAAGATATTATGTAGAAGAGATGTTAGACTTGTTTTTTATAAAGCAAAAAGAGAAGCATTATGCTCCTCTTTTAACTTACTTATGGATATAATTCAAGTGACTTTGATATTTAAGATCATTTGAATATTTGGATAATAATCACAAAACTTTATTAAAATATAAAATAAACACGCTTCCTTTTCCTTCTGTACTTTTTACTTCTATGTCTGCCTTGTGGAGGGTCAATATGTTCCTTACAATTGTAAGGCCTATACCAGAGCCTTCTATTTCATGTCTACTTTTATCTCCTCTATAGAGTCTTTCAAATATATAAGGTAAGTCCTCTTCCTTAATACCAATGCCTGTATCTTGAATTTTCAATATTATTTTTTTATTAGATTCTTTTAAAGTAATATTAATTTCTCCTTGGTTTGGGGTAAATTTAATTGCGTTTGAAAGTAAATTAATAAGTACTTGCTTTATCTTATCTGTATTACCTAAAATGTTCCATTGGTTATTGGTGCTACATTTTAATGTCATTGTGATATTCTTATTTTCTGATAATAGCTCAAACTCTTTTTTGACTAAAGTGAGGATATCTTTTAAAGAGATTATTTCCATATTTAAGGCGGTTTCTTCTCCTTCAATCTGTTTCAAGGTATTTAAATTGTCTATAAGCTTTCCGAATCTAATAACCTCATCGTTAAGATAGGTTAATCTTTCATTGTCTGCTGGAAAAATACCATCAATCATAGCTTCAAAGTTGTTTTGAAGAATATTAAGGGGGGTTCTTACTTCATGAGATATATCTGATATTAATCTTTTTCTAATAGCATCTTGATTTTGAAGGTTTTCACCAAGTGTATTTATACTATTTCTTAAATTTTCAAACTCTAAAATGGTGCTTTTATCATATGAGCGTGCACGATAGTTACCATGTGAGAGATCAACTGAAATTTTAGAAACTTGCCTAAGAGGGTTAGAAAATTGCTTTGAAACAAGCAAACTAATTAATATTGTTATCAAAAGTGAGAGTACAATACTTAAAATAATACCCTTGTTTATTGATGTCTTGAAAGTGATATCATCACTGGTTAATAATACTGGACCATTTTGTCCTATGTCTACATAACCTACGATTTTATCTTTATATTTTATTTCGAGGGTCCTTAAAGTATATACGCCGTTACTTTTATGGGGCATAGTAGTATTAGTGTTGTTAATTATGTCATTTGCATTCATTCCCCAAACAACTTTTTTATTTATATCCTTAAGAGTGAGGCAGTAATTACTCATATAGGCTTCATGCGTAATTTCTATTCCAGAAGTTTTTGACCACTTACCATTCTTTTCATATACTGTCTCTAAATATTTTACTATTCCAGTGTCCTTCTTAGTTTGTATTTCAACTAAATACTTATTAAAGGTTTTTGATATTGCTATATTTACAAAAAGTGTAGCTAAAAAGAGTGCTAATATGGATGTACATACTAATATAATACTTAATCTTTTTCTTATGCTTTGCATAAATTAATCACCACCAAATTTATAACCGATTCTAGTTACTGTTATTATGTATTTAGGATTTCTGCTATCCAATTCTATCTTTTTACGTATATTTTTAATGTGTACATCTATTGTTCTATCAAAACCTTGAAAATCAATTCCCATAATTCTTTCAATGAGATGTTCTCTTGTAAATACTTTGCCACCGTTAGATGAAAGAATCTGTAATATATCGAATTCATTTGGAGTAAGTGATATTTCGATGCCTCGCACATAAACTAACCTTTTGTCATAATTAATTTCTAAATCTCCATTATCATAAACCATTGTTTCAGATTTATTTATATTAATCCTTCTAAATAAAGCATTTACTCTTGCGGTTAATTCTCTTGGACTAAACGGCTTAACCAAGTATTCATCTGCCCCAAGGTTTAAGCCTTCTATCCTATCTTCTAAGGTGCTTTTGGCAGTGAGCATAAATATGTGTACCTCAGAAATTTTTCTTAAAATGCTACAAACCTCTTCTCCAGATATATCTGGTAACATCAGGTCTAATATAACTAAATTAAATTCGAATTTCTCGAAAAGTTTTATTGCGTCTAAACCTTTTGTAGTGGTATATACACTATAGCCTTCTTTTTCAAGATATGCTTTTAGTATTTCAGAGATCTTTTCTTCGTCTTCAATAATCAATATATTATTCAAGTTTATACACTCCTTGTATAATGTAGTTGTAATAATTACTAATGCCATAATAACTATTAATCTCATCAAGCTTAGTATTATAATTATCTTATTTATAATACATTAAACTCTTCAAGTCAATGCAATATGCTCGATAAAAACTATATTTTATAATTAAATGGGTAAACTATATAATGCACGCTATGTATATAGTGTAGTTTTATATATGAAGGGAGAATATTTATGGGTGAAAAAGATTTAGAAAAACCAGAAAAAAACAGAAATACTATTGAAATTACAATCCCTTTTAACGGTAATATTTCAGGCGCTAATGTAGGTTCAAACTCTTCAGATGATGATACTTCGAAAAAGAAACAAAAGAGTGATCAATCAGATGATGATAATCCCAAAGAAGGACAGATGAGTAGTAAAGCAGATTCAGGCGATTTTTCTGATGAGGATCCTTCACAAAAAGACAAAAAGAGTAATAAATCAGAAGAAAGTAATATTTCTGTTGACGCTACTTCAAAAAAAGGACAAATGATAATTAATATATCAGAAAAGTGATAGTTTCAAAAGAATAATCATAGTTTATATTTCATGTAAAAATACATATGAGAAATCATATGTATTTTTTACATGTTATTTATTTTATTAATATAATAGTATTAATAAGAACGAGCATATATGAAATACTCATAAATATGGCTAAGACTAGCAAGGTGGTGTATATTAGTAGTATATGGGATATGTTTGCTCACTAGATTATCGTAAAAGGAAGGTGCTATTTTGAAGGATTTCAGAATTCTTTTAGTGGAAGATGAAAGGCTAATGTCAACATTTATTGAAATGGAATTGAGTCATGAAGGATATAAAGTTGATGTTGCTTATGATGGACGAGAAGGTTTAATAATAGCTGAGGAAAATGAGTATAATTTAATACTTCTCGATGTTATGTTGCCGGGGCTTAATGGAATTGAGGTTTGCAAAAGAATAAGACAGTTGTCGCTCGTACCTGTAATTATGCTTACTGCAAAAAGTGATATATCAGATAAGGTTTTAGGATTAGATGTAGGTGCGAATGATTATCTCACAAAACCATTTGCAATAGAAGAACTATTAGCAAGAATTAGGGTGTATCAAAGAGCTACATCTATAGGGAATAAGACAAATGAGATTAAAGTGAAAGACATAGTTATGGACAATAAAGCGCATAATGTTAAAAGAGGCAGCAAAGAAATCGAACTTACAAAAAAAGAGTTTGACCTTTTAGAAATACTTTTAATAAACAAAAATGTTGTACTTACAAGAGCACAATTAATTGAGAATGTATGGGGTTATGACTATATAGGGGATACTAATGTTGTAGATGTGTTTATAAGATATTTACGATGTAAAATTGATGATGGGTTTGAGGATAAACTTATAACCACTGTAAGAGGGGTAGGATATGTTGTTAAAGGTGAGTAACCATGAATTTTAAAATTATGAATTTGAAAATGATCAAAAGTGCAAAAATATCTTTGAAATTAACGGTGATTTATGCTGTAATGTTCTCGTTAATATTACTTATTTTAAATGCTTCTATTCTATATGGTATAAAATACTACTTGTATGGTCAGGCAAATAAACAAATAGAAGATGTCAAAACAATAGTATTAAGTAATATAGTGTCTCGGAATGAGCATGGAGATTTTTCAGATAAAGAACTTGTTTCAGATGTTACATCAGAACAAAATATATCAATAAGAATACTAAAGCAAGATGGTAAAATACTAAATAAATCAAAAGAATTTAATTATAATATTATAAGTAAAGAACCTTTTGATAAAATAACAAAAATTAAAGAAGATGATAAACACCTAGTATATAAAATTTTAAAAATTGAAACCCAAAAATATGGAGTAATTTATATTCAAATTGTTAAGTGGATGGGTAATGAATATAATTTTATGCAAATTTTGTTCGTTTTAATGGCAATAGCTGATTTTATAGGGATGATTGCTTCAATAATATTGGGGTACATCATAAGTAAAAAGATGTTAGAACCTATTGATCAAATAACTAAAGCTGCTGATAATATTAGTATTAATAATTTATTGGGTAGAATTGAGGTTGCGGGTCCTGATGATGAGCTTAAAAGATTGGGTATAACTTTTAACAAAATGATAGATAGGCTTCAAAAATCCTTTGATAGGCAAATTCAGTTTGTGTCTGACGCATCACATGAACTTAGAACGCCCATTGCAGTTATCCAAGGGTATGCAAACCTAATTGATAGATGGGGTAAAGATGACAGAGAAGCCTTAGAAAAATCTATTCATGCTATAAAACTAGAAACTAATAATATGGCAAATTTAGTTGAGAAATTATTGTTTATTGCTAAGGGGAGTAGCGGAAATCAAAGAATTGAGAAAGAAGATTTCTTGCTTAATGATCTTATTTGCGAAGTGATTAGGGAAACTAAACTTATAGATCATAGTCATATAATATCAAGTTACAAAAACGATTCCATTAGTATATTTGCAGATTATAAAATGATGAAGCAGATGCTTAGGATATTAATTGATAATAGTATTAAATTCACCCCAGAAAAAGGTACAATAGATATAAGTTCAGAGATTCATTGTAAGACAGTAAAAATTACAGTTAGTGACAGTGGCATGGGAATACCAGAAGATGAAATACAAAATATATTTGAAAGATTTTATACTGTTGATAAATCTAGATCTAAAGAAAAAGGTGGTACTGGTCTTGGACTATCTATTGCTAAATTAATTGTCGATGTACATAAAGGAACTATAAGTGCAGAAAGCACGGAAGGTTTTGGAACAAAGATAACAGTTATATTAAATATTAATTATTAAGCTAAATCTAATATTGTAGCTCCAAGGGAGATAATTTAATGTGATTTTAATCTTACAAATGTATTATATAAGACATGGGGGACATTATATAATCTCCTAGCAATCAAAGGAGGAACGATGATAATGATGTACCTATTACAGAAACTTGATGCCTCTATACTATTGTTTATAAAATATAATATGCATGGAATTATTATGGATAAAGTTATGGTTATATCGAGTTACTTAGGAAATGCAGGAATAATATGGATTATAATAGCAGCGATACTTATAAGTAATGAAAAATATAGAAAAGTTGGGTTTATGGCTCTAGCAGCGTTAATCCTAAGCGTTATTTTAGGTGATGAAATACTGAAAAATATATTTAAGCGGTTGCGGCCATCGGACACTATACCAACAATGAACCTTTTAATAGAAAGGCCATTATCTTATTCATTTCCATCAGGGCATTCTATGTCGTCATTTGCAGTTGCGGGGGTGCTTGCAAAATATTTTAAAAAGTATGTTATTGAAATTATAAGTTTAGCATCTTTGATAGCGTTTTCTAGGGTATATTTATATGTACATTATCCTACAGATGTTTTAGTAGGTGCAATTTTAGGGCTTGTATGTAGTGCTTTAATAATTTATATATTTGATAATATAAAGCATAATTCTAAGGCTAGTATATAAGAAGTCTATCTTTAAAATGGGGGGGCGAGATTTTGCATTCTGTAATATTATTAATTAATAATTATGGTTATATCATTTTATTTATGGCTTTGGTGCTTGAATTAATTGCATTTCCTCTTCCTGGTGAGGTAATGATGACGTATTGTGGGTTCCTCGTTTTTCAATCTAAAATGATAGGGATATAAGTATTCTAGTAGCTACGGCTGGAGTAATACTAGGGATTACTAAATATTATTTTATTAGAAGTTTATCGCATACTACCTACAATAAAATTTAAAAATAGTAATTTCTTAAAGTAATAGTACGTGAGGGCCAGAAGTATTTTAAAAAAAAACAATATTTTTTAATCAGATTTTAATCTTATAGATATATAATACTAGCATCAAGACATCTACATAAGTGTTTAATAACGAGGAGAGAAAATATGGATATTTTAATCAACTTTATAAACTTAATAATGCATATTGATAAGTATTTAACTTTAATGGTTCAACAGTATGGTATGTTAACATACGGAATTCTTTTTTTAATTATATTTATTGAAACGGGGTTAGTAATTACACCATTTTTACCAGGTGATTCAATGTTATTCGCTGCAGGAGCACTAGCGGGAATTGGATCAATGAATATATTTACCCTACTGATAATATCATATCTTGCGGCTATACTAGGAGATACTGCTAATTATTTTATTGGTAAAAAGATTGGGAAAAAGATACTCGCAAAAGAAAAAGTAAGGTTTATAAATAAGGATTATTTAATAAGGGCTCAGGAATTTTATGAAAAACATGGCTCAATGACAATAGTAATTGCAAGATTTATTCCTATAATTAGAACTTTCGCACCTTTTGTAGCTGGTATTGGCGAAATGAATTATTCGAAGTTTGTACCATATAATATTGTTGGCGGAGGACTTTGGGTAAGTTTATTTTTAGGCGGAGGTTATTTCTTTGGTAATCTATCATTTGTAAAAACTCATTTCTCTTATATGTTAGTAGCTATAATAATAATTTCATTATTGCCTGGAGTTATAGTGTTTATAAAAGAAAAAAGAAAAAAAAATGATGACAATGAAGATGAGGTTCAGAGTACCGACATTTAATAAAATTAGTAATAAGTATAATGTTATGGCTCGCATAAAGGGGAATAGCATTTTAAGGTTTATAGTGAATTATAATACATAGGATAGTATATAGGAGAAAGAGGGGATAAGGTGTATCTCAAAATTGGCAATGAAATACAAAAAATTGATGATTATATTTTATTTTTTATTAAAAAGTATGGACAAAATAGATATTTAGATATTATAATGCCTATAGTTACATTTATGGGGAATATGGGGATTATTTGGTTTATAATATCTATTGCTTTAATATTAGATAAGCAATATAGGATAATTGGGAATTCAGTAATTTTAACATTAATTATAAGTACTATTGTTGGTGAAGGGATAATGAAACACATAGTACGACGAGTTAGGCCTTGCAATAAGAAGGATTATGTTAGCAACTTTTACTTAAAACCAACATCTTATTCTTTTCCTTCGGGACATACATTATCATCCTTTGCTGCTGCAGAAATGCTCTCTATATATTTTATACAATATAAATTAGTATTTATGATAATAGCATTTTTGATAGCTCTTTCGAGACTATACTTATATGTTCATTATCCTACGGATGTTATAGCAGGAGTTATAGTGGGGGTATTATGTTCGAAAATAATTTTTATTGTTTTGCAACAAGGATATAACGGTTCAATTCAACAAATACTTATAAATGTAAAATAAAGTGTGAAATTTTCGTTAGAGTTGTTTGATTATATGTGAAGGTGGTTTATTATGTCTATTTTAGTTTTTTTAATAGTTATTTCTCCTTATACGACCATAATACCAATAATATATATGCTATATATGGTATTATTCAAAAAAGTAAGCATACACAAAAATCATTGGAACATAGGACTTTGTTTACTTTTTATTTGGTCTTTGATAGTAGGAGTTATAAATTATAGTTTTTCATCAATTGTTGTATCCTTTGCTCTTTTTATGTATTTATGCGTTAGTATTTTTTTGCAAAATTATTGCAAAAATGAAAGTATAGTGGAAAAGATATATATGCATTTAGTATCGTTTTCACTGATTTCAGTTATTTTTGGAATTATTGAGAAAGTTATATATATTTGTTTTAATGTTAATATTTGGTCGGAGTTTCTTCGAATTACATCTCAGCCAGTAGTTAATGATAGAATATATAGTACTTTTGGAAATCCCAATGTAGCCGGCAATTGGTTTGCCATAATGATTATTGTAGGTCTTTATTTTTGTAGTATTAAATCTAAAAAAACAAAATTATTTTATAGAGTAGCAACACTCTTGTTTTTTATTGCATTGTATTTAACAGGATCACGTGGTGCTTTTATCGGTCTATTATGTGGACTTTTCATTTTTTATCTACTTAAAGGCAGTAAAAAGGATATGTGGCTGTTTATAACAATATTCATAATTACAGTTGTAGTTACTTTTATGCCATCTGAGATTTCGAAAAATATAACGGCACATGGGTTTGATGATTCATTTATTAGTCGTGTTGGAATATGGAAAGGATGTTTAAAAATGATAAGGATTAAGCCCTTTACAGGTTGGGGGCTTATGGGAATTACCGAGCATGGGGCAGACTTTATGAAAGGTTACTTTTATGCAACGTTATACCATGGTCATAATATCTGGATTACGATTATGACAACACTTGGAGGCGTTGGGCTTTTAATATATGCTTATTTGAAAATTAATTTATTTAAAAATTTAAAGATACTTTATGCACAAAAGTGTAGAGTGGTTCCAATGCTAGCAGGCATTCAAGCAGTAATAATCGGGCATGGATTGGTTGATTTCACAATGATTGCACCTCAAACTGGGTTATTATTTATAGCTAGTTCAGCTATAATAAGTTCTCTTGTAAAACAAGATAATAGTCCTTCGTTTTATGATGATTCGAATGATTCTAATCATGAAAAATCATCGAAAATTAGTTAGGTATATGTACAAAAGCATTTAGATCACAGCTTAGTCTGTTATCTGAATGCTTTTTATTATAGGAATTCATATTAGTTTATATAAAAAATAACATGCATGTAACCTATAAAACAAATCATATAATATATAAAGTTATAGTTACCTAATTTGAATCTTTGAAATTATAGAATAAAGCATTACATAAAAGGAAGGGAAGTATGAAAACAATAAATAAAAAAGAAAAAGGTAAAATGAGTAAAAGCAGATTAGTTTTATTATTTATTATATTTCAAATTGTTTTCACAACAATTACAGGACCATTTATGATTTATTATGGACCGTTTAAAAATGTAAGATCTACGGTTGTAGGTTCTGCAATGACTACTTTTACCTTACAATGGTTAGTGACATCATTTTTATCTGATGATAAAATAAACAAAATTATGAGTCAACAGAAAGCAGATATTATAGTTCAAGATAATTCACATGGAATAGGAACAGGCGTAAAGGTAAAAAATAAAAATGATAAAAGTGTTATAAGGTATGAAATAATAGGGAATAAATTTAAGGGATATCTGCTAGTAATTAATGATCCAACCAGAGTCAAAGTGGGATATAGTAGCAAGATCGGTAAGGAAGGAGAATTAACTAGTGATATTGCAAGAAGTAATAATGCCATTGCAGCCATTAATGGTGGAGGCTTTACAGACAAAAGTGCGGGATCACTTTGGACGGGGACTGGGGCAAATCCAGCTGGAGTTATAATGTCTGGTGGAAAGGTTGTTTATAATGATATAAATAATGGTAATGAAAAAATAGAAACTATAGCATTAACTAAATTGGGAAAGTTACTAGTTGGTACTTATACAATTAAAGAAATGATAAAATTTGGGGTAAGCGAGGCAGTATCCTTTGGTCCTGCCATGATAGTTAATGGATTTAAGACAATAAATCATGGTAATGGTGGTTGGGGAATTGCACCTAGAACATGTATAGCACAAAGAAAGGATGGGGCAATATTATTTCTAGTTATTGACGGTAGACAGATACGTAGTTTAGGAGCTACGCTAAGAGAGGCACAAGACGTGTTATATGATCATGGAGCTTATAATGCAGCTAATTTAGATGGAGGTTCATCCTCTACATTATTTTATGATGATGAGGTTATAAACAATCCTTGTGATAGTTTGGGAGAAAGATCTGTACCTTCAATTATATATGTAGAAAATAGAAAATAGGAAATATATTTTGTTTGTTCAAATTTATAAGGCAATCTAAATAGAGGTGCCTTATAAATTTGGTAGGATTAAATAAACTGTATATAGTTGTATTGAAAAACAGATAAGACTAATATAAGTTTATCTGTAAATTATTTTTAAATGTTTTATAACTTGAATTTTTTAACCATAATATTTAGTTTCTCTGCAAGTATTGCTTGGTTTTGGGATGCAGTTGTAATTTCCTGAATGGCCATAACAGACTCATTAACACTAGATAATATCTCCTCTGAACTAGCAACAGATTCTTCAGCTGTACTTGATACGTTCGCAATAGCTTTATGAATTTCTGATACAGTTTCATTTACTATGTTCATAGAAACTCCAATAGCTGAAGATATCTTATTAAATTCTACAGCATCTTCGCCGTATTGTTTACCTGTATCTACAAATAAATTATAATCGGGTTTGACTTTATTATCAATAAAATTTAATACATCTTGTGCGTTGATTGAAAGATTTTTGAATGCATTTTCAACACTGATTGTTATCTCTTGAATTTTTTGAACTGCGATTTCTGACTCTTCAGCTAATTTTCTAACCTCATCAGCAACCACGGCGAAGCCTTTACCTTTTTCTCCTGCTCTTGCCGCTTCGATAGCCGCATTAAGTGCAAGAAGGTTAGTCTGACTTGCTATATCTTGTATTTTATCCGCCATTAATTTAACCTCACTAACCACTGAACCTTCTGCGATCGCTTTTAATATACTTGCTTGATTTTCCAAATATAATCCATTTGCAGTATTAGAGCTATCTTCAGCAGCTTTTCTAACCCGAATTGCTTTTATTTCTATATCATTTGCAAGAGCATTTCCTTTAACTGCACGCCCCGTAACTTCGGCTACATTTTCTGCAATATTCTCTGTAGTTGCATTTACTTCTTCTGCTGTTGCACTTAGTTGTTCTGCTCCCAGTGATACTTGTCTTACTGATTCATTGACAATATCCATTTTCGATGATATTTCTTTTGTTGCAGCAGAAAGTCCTTCACTTGTGGTGCTAATGTCAGTAGCACTTTCTGATATTTCTCTAATTAACGTTTTTAAGTTTGCTATAGCTATGTTTATTGCTTTCGCTAAACTTCCAATTTCACTCTTATTATCAAGAACAATAGTTTTTGATAAATCATTTTCTCCGAGAGCTTTAGCTACAGATACAACTTTTTTTATTTGCGTTGAAATTCCTATAGAAATTATTAAACCGAGTGTAATGGCAACAAGTAATCCTATAGCAATTATTATTATAATTTGAACTATTGCATTATTATATGATGATTGACTATTGTCATAATCAGCTTTTGCCATACTATCAGTTAAGCTAACCTCATTATCTAGAATTGTCTCCATGTCAACTCTAAATTTAGAAGCAGTAATTAAAAATGTATTTGCTTTAACATAATCACCTTTACCGGCATTTGTAATTAATTCATCTCTTGAAACACGATATTGTGAAAGTAATTTCTCGAACTCAGTAAATTGTTTTCTAGCTAAATCAGTAGATATATTTGTTTTATAATTTGTAATAAGTGTATCATTTTTTGTTTTTATATATGCAATACTGTCTTTGTATGTATTAAAATCATTCTTATTTTTAGGGTCAATAATTAATAAGGTAATACTTCTTATTTCAGATAGATTTTCTTTTATATTAAGGATATTCTTCATACCTTTCATATCATTAGTATAGATATTTTTAACATTTGAATTAATACTTTTCATACCATATACCCCAATGAATCCTACAACACCTATAAATAACGCAACTATAAGGAAGCCTGATACAAGTTTCTGAACTATTTTGAAATCGGTAAACCTTTTCATTAATTACACCCCTTTAACAATATATTATTTCCTATTGATATAGACTAAATTATTTTACGATTTACCGTAAAATTTTAAATTATAGTGTATACGCTTGTCTTAAATTAAAGTATAACGTATTGTGTTAATATTATCCATGTTTTTGTTATGAAAAAAGACTTTTAACACAATGATATAACAATTGTGTTAAAAGTCTTGCTTGAAAGAATCAAGTAACTATATCCATTATTTAATACTGTCATTTACGTATTCTTCATCAACCTCGTAAAAAAGATCTTCATTTATGGTTCTGTATGTGTTATAGATTTCGCTAGTTTCTATAGTATACCCAGAGTCATGATTGTCGTTGTACTCATTATTTTGAGGAATGGTGGAGGCATAGCTGTAGTCATCACTATAAATATCGCTGTGCTCATCATTATAAGGAACATTTAATTCATCATTGTAAAAAGAGTTGCAACGAGTGTTGTATTCAGCTTCATATGAAAACATTACAGGTGCTACTGGAACTAAGTAGTAAGTAGGATAGTAAATTATCATATTCACACCTCCTATTTGTAGTCTTCACAATAGATTTTAAAGTAAGCTCTTGGGAACTTACAGAGTGGACAAAAGGCAGGAGCTTCTTTTCCAATATGAATATATCCACAATTCATACATTGCCATTTTACATCAGTATTTCTTTTAAATATCATGCCTGCTTTAAGATTTTCATATATTTTCATAAACCTCATTTCATGATTTCCTTCTACTTCTTGTAATTCCTTATAGAAATTTGCAATTTCAGTAAAGCCTTCTGCTCGGGCTTCTTTTTCAAATTGTTTATATAGGTTATTACTTTCATGAGCTTCTCCCTCAGCCGAATCTTTTAAATTATCTGCTGTACTTTTATTCATCTTAAGAAACCTATTAAAAACTTCTCTAGCGTGAGCCTTTTCATTGTTTGCAGTAGCTTCAAAAATAGAGGCTATATATTCATACCCCTCCTTTTCTGCTTTTTCAGCATAAAATGTATATTTATTTCGTGCTCTTGACTCTCCAGCAAAAGTGCTGAGAAGATTTCTTTCAGTCTTACTGCCATTTAATTGCATTAATATTCCTCCATTAAGTAATTTCTCTTCTTTATTATCTTATTCGTTATGGGGTTAAAGGTTACCCTAAAAAAAGTAACACTAAATAAAGAATTGCATTTGCTCATAGAGAATAATTAGAAAAGTAAGTAAATGAGAGGTTTATGTAGAAAAGAAAATATGATTACCGTTTACTAAGCTATAATTTTAGATAGTTCGTTTTTGATTTCTAGGTAAAAAAATGTTATACCTAATATTGTAGGTTATTATTTTTGAAAATATAATAACAAATTAATGGTATACTTTATTTAGTATTTGTTATTTTTAAAACTATATAAACAATTAATAAAGGAGTGATATATTTTGATTACAGATAAATTATTTTATAAAACTTTATTAAAAAGTATGTTTTCCGATCCATATGAAATTAGGTTTTGGGATGGTGATGAGGAAAAGTATGGTGAGGGTGAGAGCAAATTTAAAATCATTCTTAATGAGCCAATACCAAAAGGTGATATCATAAATAATCCTTCAATAGCTCTCGGAGAAGGGTATATGACTAAAAAATTAGAAGTAGAAGGTAGTGTACAGTCTGTTATTGAATCTCTATATAATAATAAAGAAAGTTTTTTAAAAAAGAGTGCGAAATATCAACATTTAATAAAAAAGATAAAAAATAGTATAAAAAGGAGTAAAGACAATATAGAATTTCATTATGATATTGGTAATGATTTTTACAAGCTATGGTTAGATGGTACTATGAGCTATTCTTGTGGATACTTTAAGAATGATACTGATTCTTTATATCAGGCTCAAATTAATAAAATAAATCATATTTTGAAAAAATTAAATTTAAAAGAAGGACAAACTCTACTTGACATAGGTTGTGGTTGGGGAGAACTCATAATAACGGCTGCGAAACAATATAAGGTGAAGGCTGTTGGTATTACTTTGAGTGAAGAGCAGTTTGAAAAGGCAAATGAAAGAATAAAATCAGAAGGACTAGAGGATTTGGTTCAAGTTAAACTTGAAGATTACAGGCAATTAAAAAATTTAAGTTTCGATAGAATTGTAAGTATAGGAATGCTAGAGCATGTAGGACTTGATAACTTATCTGAATATTTTCATGTAGTGAATAGTTTATTGAATGATAAAGGTCTTTCTTTAGTTCATTGTATAACAGGAATAAATGAAGGCGGTACAAATACATGGATAGACAAATATATTTTTCCAGGTGGACATGTGCCAGCAATTAAAACTATTATTTCAGATATAGCAGAGCAAAATTTTGAACTAATTGATATAGAAAGTCTTAGAAGGCATTATGGCAAGACGCTGGAACATTGGGCTGAGAACTTTGAAAATGCTCTTCCTATAATAGAGAAGAGTAAGGATGAAATTTTCATAAGAATGTGGAGATTATACTTAAATTCTTGTGCTGCATCATTTAATTGTGGTAATATTAATCTCCATCAGATATTATTCGCCAAAGGAGTAAATAACGATTTACCTTTGACAAGAGAATACTTATATAAATAAAAAACATATAAATGAGTTGCCAATTTTCGTGTATTACAATATTTCATAATGAGTAGGTGAAAGAATGAGGTATTTAAGACAATTAATGATTGTTTTAATTCCATATGTTTTAGGAACTGTATTACAACTAACATTAAAGTTACCAATTCCAGGATCTGTTATTGGACTTATTTTATTGTTTTTAGGATTACAAATAGGAATAGTTAAAATTGAAATGATAGAAGAGCTTTGTGAGTTTCTTTTATCAAATATGTCCTTTTTATTTATACCTGCTGGAGTGGGTCTAATGACGGCATTCGGGGTATTAAAGGGGAAATGGATACCATTTATGATTATAGTTGTTTTTTCCACATGTGTAGTGTGGATTGTAACAGCACTCGTAGTTAAAATTTTAAGGAAAGGACGTTTACATGAATGATTTAATTACTTCACCAGTTTTTGGTGTAATAACATCTCTTATTGCTTATGAAATTGGACTTTATATAAAGAAAAAAGGCAGACTTTCAATTTTTAATCCACTTATGATAGCTGTTATTATATTAATATTATTTCTTACAAAGTTTCATATAAAATATGAGGATTATAACAGGGGAGGCCAAATAATTTCATTTTTTTTATTCCCTGCAACAGTTGCGTTAGCCTTGCCAATGTACAAAAAATTCATGTTATTTAAAGAAAATGCTACACCAATACTTATAGGGATTTTTAGTGGAGCCATATCTGGTTTTATAAGTGTAGTATTTCTTTCAAAATTATTTGGATTAACAGATGTACTTATTAAATCTTTAATGCCTAAATCTATAACAACACCTATAGGAATAGCTTTGTCAAAGCAGTTGGGTGGGCTTCAATCAATTACAGTTGTAGCGATAATTATTACAGGTATTATAGGTTCAATTGTAGGACCGTTCTTATATAAAATTTTTAAAATTAATGATAAGGTTGCCCTAGGAATTGCTATGGGGTCATCAGCTCATGCACTTGGAACAGCTAGAGCTATGGAAATAGGGGAAGTTGAGGGAGCGATGAGTGGTTTAACTATGGCTATTTCAGGAGTTATGACTGTCCTATTATACCCTCTTTTATGGAAGATATTTTTGAAGTTATTTTGTTAACATCTTTATACATACTATGTTTTGTAAAAAGCTTATTAAGAGCTTTGCAGAAGATGACTTGTAGCTTCGCAGAAGATGACTAGGGAGGCGCTGTAATTATGAAAAAAGTTGAAGAAAAAGGACCACTAAACAAATTATTTAATTCGATAGACAACTTATTATCAGATGAGAAAGAGCAAAATTTAAGAAGTAAGCTCGGAAAAGAGATACGGAAATGTATTTTTACTGATGACATAGTAGAGAGACTTAATGAGAATGATTTTTCAGGAATGGTTGAAGAAGAAGGAGAATCAATAGCACTTTTTTCTATGATATTCCCTATTTTCGTTGAGAAAAATAGTGTCATCTTTAGGTTGTATAAGCATAAAGTTGAAGTTGATTTATCAGATGAAATGAGTGATAGATATATTTATATGTTCTCAGATGGAAGACTTACATCAGGTCTATTTCAATGCTTTAAACTTTATGACGACGAATATATGTATGGAGTAAAAAAAATAATAGATATGATTCCAAGTTTTAAGGATACTGTAAAAGAGGCACTTGTAACTTTAAATAATAATGAAGTATTCACTAAAGAGAAAATGGGAACATTTAAGGAAAGAGAAGTAATCGCTAAAGATAATTTTAATAAATTATTTGAGAGTTTAAATGCGTTTAAGTAATTGTATGTATATTATGAAAATAGTAAAGGAGGAGCCTAGGCTTCTCTTTTACTATTTTAATTAAAAATTTAACACATAACAATAATTTTATAGGGACTCGTTTGTGCTGGGATACTCCTTGTGGTAGCACCATAGATAACAATTAGATTCCGGTTCGTTGGACTTTTGGTAAATAATTGACCGTTTTCTAGTATTATCTGCGTCCAAGGGGCAATGTTTAATTTTAAGTTATTATCGTTACTTACAAGATTATTGTTAAAATAGTCTACTTTTACATTTTGATAAGGTGAATCTTTTGCCATAACGATTGCTCTAAATTGTGGTGGAAAAATGAGAACAGTAGGTGCATTTGCATCATAAAAGCCAGTTACAATATCACCGAGTGTCACCATTACGTGGTTCACAAAGTAAGTTGTTGGTCCGACTACGAAATTTACTAAATTTCCATATCTATTTTCTACAGACATTAATTTATAACAGCCTGCATCTTTTCCAGTTTCATCTATCCAAAAATCATTGATCATTGTAATTACTCCATGAAAAGGTTGGAAATTGTTCATATTAATTCCTCGATTCCTTAATTACTAATTTAAAAACATTGGAAACTACTAATTTCTCTAAGATCCATTCCAAAATATCTCCAAGTATTTCTATACCAGCGAAAACCAGATACAGATCTAGGACCCACAAATGTAAGCCATGCCCAGAATCCCCTACCTCTTTTGGGCCATATATATACAAATCTACGAAGGCAAGGCCTAATTGCACCTTGATCTATAGCTAGTGGAGTAGCACCAAATTGTTGAACCTTAGGTTCAGGCGGTGTAAAGTTTGGAGCTGAAGAAGGTGGTCTGCCTGAAGGTGTACCTCCTTGGGGACCACCTTGTGGAAATGGTGGGAAAGGATTCATTTGCCTATAGAGACATGATAATGGAAAATATTGAGCTTCTTGTTCATAAGTATTATTTAAATTAAATGATTTGATAGTATCTTCATCGATATACATTAAATTAACTCCTTAAAGTATTTACAATATAATATATGGTTAAATTGATGATTTTGTTATTTAAAATTAAAATTTTTTTTATTTAAGTATACAGTTTAGGATATATGTATATTTTTTGGACAGTCTTATGATATTGATTGTATAAAATTATAGTGATTAGATTTATATTATATATATGGCAAGCTAATAACTTGATATATGTAAATTTAAATTAGTTTTATAGGAGAGTACATAAATTTTAAAATGGAGGGTGTTAAAATGAAATTCAATTTTGATCAAACTATTGATGTAGAAAAAACAAATGCTTATATGGTTGGTGCTGGACTTGCATCAATGGCAGCTGCGATATATTTAATCAGAGATGGACATGTTCCAGGAAAAAATATTCATATATATGAAGAATTAGACATAACAGGTGGAAGTATGGACGGAAATGGTAATGCAAAGGATGGTTATGTAATCCGTGGTGGAAGAATGTTTGATAGAGAAGCTTATGCTTGTACATTTGGAATAATGGAAAGCATTCCTTCATTAACTGATCCTAAGGTTTCAATAATGGATGAATTTAATGCTTTTAATAAAGAGATTCATACTCATGCAAAAGCTAGGTTAATAGATAATGATGCTAATATATTAGATGTATCGACTTTGGGATTTGACCGCGAAGATAGAATGGCATTAATGGATATAATGATTAACTCTGAAGATTCTTTAGGAACAAAAACTATTAAAGAGTGTTTCCCAGAAGCATTCTTTAAGACAAATTTCTGGCTTCAGTGGACTACACTCTTTGCATTTGAGACTTGGCATAGTGCTGTAGAACTTAAGAGATATCTTCATAGATTTATTCAAGAGTTACCACGACTTAAAGATTTATCTGGAATACGTCGTACACCATATAATCAATATGATTCAATGTTATTACCTATGACAAAATGGTTAAAATCACAAGGGGTTAATTTCGAATTAAACTGCAGAGTAACTGATTTAGAATTTAAACCATCGGATACTGAAACTACAGTTACGGCATTTAAATGTCTTAAAAATGGAAAAGAAACTAGAATAGAGGTTGGCGCTGGAGATTTAGCATTTGCTACTATTGGTTCATTAACAGCGGGTACTAGCCTTGGATCAATGACTAAGCCAGCAATAATTAATGACAAGCATGTAGGTGGAGCATGGGATCTTTGGGAGAAAATTGCAAAGGGTCGTCCTGAGTTTGGTAATCCAAAGGTTTTTGATGAACGAGTTGAAGAATCAATGTGGGAATCTTTCACAGTTACACTTAAGGATCCAACAATGTATAAGAAAATAATAGAATTCTCAGGTAATAAGCCGGGTACTGGTGCCCATATGACATTTAGAGATTCTGCATGGCTCATGACAATAGTTTTGCATAATCAACCACATTTTATTGGTCAAGCTGATGAAATACAAATTATTTGGGGTTATTCTTTATTCCCATACGCAAAAGGTGATTTTATAAAGAAGAGAATGGTAGATTGTAGCGGCGCGGAAATATTAGCTGAGGTATTATATCACCTAAACTTTAAAGATGATATGAAGAAAATTATAGAAACATCTATTTGTATACCATGTATATTACCGTTTACAACAGCACAATTTTTAACTAGGGCAAAGGGTGATAGACCTCAAAATGTTCCAGAAGGTTCAACTAATTTAGCATTGCTTGGACAATTCTGTGAAATAAAAGATGACGTAGTATTTACAATGGATTATTCAGTAAGAGGTGCACAAATTGCTGTTTATAAATTCCTAAATCTAAATAAGAGACTTACTCCTATTT
>ERZ1463033.30-NODE-30-length-23562-cov-9.284128_pt1 | contig 23562 bp, 19 predicted proteins | sample MGYA00564481_ERZ1463033 | MGnify/ENA primary metagenome ERZ1463033 (study PRJEB39244, sample SAMEA3635150) | Helicobacter pylori | study: EMG produced TPA metagenomics assembly of PRJEB11511 data set (Assembly of a 5300-year-old Helicobacter pylori...
TAATAAATACCTGCAATGGCTACTCCTACGATAAATCCGAAGCAAATAAAATAAGGTATATACTTTTTTAACTCCTTACTCATAAGTCACCTCCTCAACTAATATTAACAATGTTTGTTTTGCTTAAGTATCGTGTATTTTTGATTGATGAGCAATATGAATACGATGTCGTCTACTTATTTATAACAACTGTATTTGCTAAAATATCATGTAACGCTTGTTCCTTTTTAGTAAATGCAATCATCAGAAATCCTATACCTATAATTGCAAATGATATAAATTTACTGAAATATCTTATTGTTGCAACACCAAATGAAATTTTCTTTTCACTGACGTCTGTCACAATCATACCTAATGCAATTTTTCCTGGGGTTGCTTTTAGATAAGAACTTTCAAAAATTGCATAATAAATCCATGGTAATAATATTATAAATATCCAAACATTTATGGCAGTTGTATTTGACGAATTTCCATACAGTTTATATGGATTTATCCCGCTATATATTAAAGATTCACTTGAAGGTATTTTTATAATGAAACATATTAAGTATATAATACCTGACAAAATAATCTTATCAATCCAAAAACCTAAGAATCTTTTCCAAAATCCAGAATACATATCTCTGCCCCCCTTTTTTATGCTATTAATTGTATTATTTACTTTTACACTAATAATAACATAAACTTCAAGTATAAGGGATTAAACCACCTGAAAATTGTACCCAATTAAACCAATGAAGATAATTCTTATTCCATAAGTTTATGTAAGCATATATGTTATGTGTTATTTCGTATGTTAATAATAGTGCTAATTTAATTTATAAACTAAAATTATTTACCATTTTTTACAAATAAAAGATGATTATACATATAAAAAACATGCTATAATTACTATTAATTAAGACGATATCGTAAAATTTCACGAATTAATTTAAACTAAGATACTTTAGTGTCTAGTTGGAATGATATCTTGAGCTTGGCAGGTGTATCCCCTCTAGACTATAGGGACTTTTGGTCTGCATGGCAGTATCTTGTTGAGATATCAGCGTCAATTCTGGAAGGTGACTGTCTATTTCAATATTGCGGATTTGGTTTAGACTTTAAACCAGATATTTATATTCCACTTAAGCATAAAGTAATTGATGCGGCCACTTCTAATTACGCATGCAAACACAAGGTAAAACAGTACAAAAAAGCTACCGATAAAGGTGCATCAGTAGAATATTGGTGCTTAAACAAAAATAACAGGCCCGGATTAAACTTACCAAATCTGAAATATGTTTTTGCTGATGAAATTATTTTGAGATTATCAGAACTAGGTTATCATAAATTATGTTATGATATCAAAAACCTTCATCTAGTATATAAAGACTTTAATGACACATATAAGGATCATAAAAAAGACTATATAATTAAAAAGCTAAAGGAATTTTATCTTAAAAATGGTAGAACTCCCTTTACTAGAGACTTTGTAGGCAACCCAGATTATCCCTCCTCATCATCTATAACACATTTGTTTGGAACCTTTAATAATGCATTAATTGCATCCGAATTAACTATAAATACTTTTGCTAATTTACCCTTTGATGAAAAAATAGCTAAGGATGATTTAATGAATCTTATTAATAAACTTGGAAGGTTGCCTAAATGGAGAGAACTACGTCCCCATAATACAACCTTTACTCAAAAGGTTTATTATAAATATTGGGGTAGTATTGAAAATTGTGTTACCTCCATTGGACTTGATTATACTCACTTAAAGAATTCATCTATTGACCTCAGAGTTAACTTAAGACTTGATTCAATAATAGAATTTAAAACATTATACAACCGTATGCCCGCAATTAGTGAGTTTGGCGCTAAGAATGCCCTTCCTAGCTACCACTGGGTCTGTTGTAATTTTGGGAGTTATGACAACTTAATAATACATTTAAAGACTCTCATAGATACAACTCTAACATTTAAACCCATTTCATCCACAATATTATGATAAAATAGTATACTTGTCCACAAATTAGATGTGTACTATTTTATTATTCCATCTCTGTTTCTCTTTTTATTAAGCCACAAATAATATCAATACCATTTAATAATATTTGTCTTTGCTGAGTATTTATTTCTATATTATTTAGAAGTATTTTTCCGTCTTCTGCTAAATTCTTTATTAAGGTTACTATTTTTTCTAGTTCAATAAATTTAGAATCATTAATCATATTATATTCTTGACCTAATTCCTTAACAACATGGATATCATTACACAACAAATAATCTAATGAAACATTAAAGTATTCTACAAAATTCCTAATAGCATTCATCTCTGGTACTCTTTTATTATTCTCATATTGGCTAATTGTCGTTTTCGTAAATGCGTATCCATATCTCCTATTAAATTCATTAGCAATTTGTTCTTGAGTTAATTTCTTAGACAATCTTATGCTCTTAAATCTTTCTCCAAAAGTATTCAAAATAAATTCCTCCATAACCTTAGCTTTATTTATAATTATGGCCAAACATTCACTTATCTACTCGATGATTATTTTTATATTTAATACCCCTATAATTAAAATCTACCCCCCACTTTTACACTACCCCCTTTTATGCTAAACTTAATTAGAGGTGTTTTATATGAAAAAAGTAATAAAGGTTGTAGCAGCTATTATAGAAAATGATAATAATGAAATCTTATGTGCCCTTCGCTCGCCAATAATGTCTCTTCCAAACATGTGGGAGTTTCCTGGTGGTAAAATAGAAAGTGGTGAAACTTTAAAAGAAGCTATTGAAAGAGAAATAAAAGAAGAGCTCCATTGCGATGTTGAATTTATTGATATATTTAATGATAATACTTTTGAATATGATAAATTTATAGTAAATTTAATTACTATTAAGTGCCACATAACAGCTAGGACGCCTACTGCAAATGAGCATTCAAAATTGATATGGTTACATAGAGAAAATTTACTTTCACTAAACTGGGCTCCAGCAGATGTGAATGCGGTAAAGCAGCTTGCTACAAAAAAGGTATAGCAGAATTTAATTTTGTTATACCCTTTTGAATATAATGATTTTTTTATTATTCTTTTTATTATAACCTCTAATTTCGTGAATCTGTCTTGTATCCTGTTTATCTTTTCCTTTATCTCTCCAATTTTTTCTATTATACATTAAATCAGAGTAATCAATTATATTTTGTGTGAATTTTCCCTTTTTCGTTCCATGTACTTTATAGAATGCAGCAAATGGATTTATAACCTTCGTAAAAATTCTACTAGGTTCCTGTCTTCCATTTATTTTTGTATAATTAATTATAAAATCTATAAATGTTTCTTTTAACTTTTTAAATTCTTCTTTTGTGTTATTATCTTTAAAATCATTAAAGTGTACTATTAATCCACTATCCTCTAAAACTCTAATTAAATATACAATTAAAAAATTATATGCATTTTTTTCTTTTAAGGAGATATACTCAAGTATGTCGTATTTTTCTACAGTAAAATGATTTTTATTTCCATGCTTACGGCATTTAAGTATTCTCCCATAACTTAGCATTTTTAATGGTTGCTGTATAAGCTTATCATATTCATGTTTTGCAGTTTTCTCGTTAACATCCGGCTTTGAGAATAACACTTTTATATTATTATTAAAATAATCGTATTTCCAAATATCATTTACTATAAATTCTAGGCTTATATCATTCTTGCTATTCAAGTAATTTATTACTGTATCTGCAATAATACAAACTACATCTGGAGTAACCTTTTGATCCATGAATCTCGCATCATTTGCTCTCCTTATGTCTAAGTTATATCTACTTAAATACCTATGAATATACTTATCCGTATTAGTTCAACCCCTAATATTATTATATATACATAAAAAAGAAACCACGAATTCATATATGCTTAGATATACTTTTATTTATCTTTTTTGCTATTTGTCTAAATATTATTGTTGGTACTGCCTCCCCTATTGATTGCCTTATATTTATTTCCTCTCTTTTTAAAAACTTTCTTTTCTCTTCTAATGTAAGTTGATACAATTGCTCATTCGATAACTCCGTCCATTTAAAGTTACAAGGTATAGACATCATTATCATAAGTTCTCTTATACTAAAAACCCTATTATCAGTTGGGTGTATTGTATTTTGGCTTGATAGTATATCATTTCTAGTATGAATACAGGGAGCGACCTTATTCCAAAATTGCCTCCTATATTTATCTGCATTTTTATTCTTATTGAATACTATTTTTCCTTCTTTAATAGAATGAGGTATTCTATTTATATCCTTGTTCTCAAAGGCTGATTCGCCCTCTATCAAATTTTCTATCCACGGTATCATCCTTATATTATAATTTTTATAATTATGGTATATATCATTAGTATCAAGTTCACCCATTGTTTTTAACGCAGGAAGATATCCTATAGCATTTCTTAAAGTAATCTCACTTGACTCATCAGGTAATAGTTCACACGGTCTAATATATTCGAACTCTCTTTTCACCCCTATTATAAGTGTTCTTGTTCTACTTGAAGGACAACCATAGTTTTTAAAGTTTATAATATTGTAAGATATATCATATAATGTTGAAAGGTTGCTTTCTATTGATTCTTTAATGTTTTTTTTACTTCCATCTACGTCTGTGCAAATTGTCTTTAAAAATGAGCGAACATTTTCTATAACAAAAAAATTAGGTAAAATTATTTTAATAGCCTTTAATGACTCAATAACAAGTGAATTTCTTGTAATTTCATCACTATGTTTTTTATGATTTGCTATTGAAATGCCTTGGCACGGTGGCGTAGCAATTACGACATCAACATTACTTATTTTATGAACCTCTTTCCAAAACTTTATTTCTAATAAAATTTTATTAAATACATCTTTATTCTTTATATCCCCGCATATATATCCGGTATCATATCTACATTTTAAGTTATACTTCTGTATTTTCATCCTTTTCTCAAGTAATTCATTGGTCGCTATACATTCAAATCCTTCTTCTTTAAACCCATAACATCCTATTCCTGCACTACTAAATAATGATATATATGAATGTATTGCATCTGTCATTTATATTTAAATACCTCACATAAAATTGTTAATATTAAATTATATGATGTTGGCAGTTAGTTAATACTAAATTATACAGGGTTAAGGAATTTCTTGATTCACTTAAATTTTATAATAAATTTTAATAATTCACTCCTAATTTATACTCAATCTGATTATTATTTTACTATTTGATCAAACTATTAATATTTAGTCAAATATTTTTATTCTAACTTCTATTATTTATAAATAATTTCTTCATAATTAATTTAAATATAAACTTATGATTCGAGGTGATTGTATGGTATCTATCTCATCTTTATGGGATACTAATAATGAAATGTTTTGGACAAAGAAAATAAAACAAATTATATCTTTTACTGGTGAAGGTGTCCTTAAAGATAAAAATCAAATATCAGTTGAATTTAATGAATTTTTAGATAAAATCCCTTCAAAGTTGCTAGGTAAATATGCAAATGAGTGCCTTTCAGATAAATTTGAAGGTAGTGGCTATGTTCTTCAAGATATAGTTAATCAAATTGGAGCTAGACTGGGCTTTGAAATTCAACATGGAAGATATAGAGGTGTTAAAAACGCAATAGGATTCGATGGTATTTGGGTTTCCAAAAATCAAAATAATGTTTTAGTTGAAGTAAAAACAACTGATGTTTATAGAATTAATCTTGATACTATCGCCAACTACCGAAATAAACTTATTGAGCAAAAAAACTTTACGCACAAAAATTCATCTATATTAATTATTGTTGGTAGATCCGATACCGGAGATTTAGAGTGTCAAATTCTTGGTTCACGTCATTCATGGGATGTAAGCCTTATTAGTGTAGGTGCTTTGTTAAACCTTCTATTTTTAAAAGAAGCTAATAATGATGCTAGAACTACTGATCAAATAGATTTCATATTTAACCCTAGTGCATATGCAAGACTTGATAAACTTGTTGACTTAATAGCACCCACTGCAAATACTACGGACCTAAATCTAAATAATTCATCTACAAAAGATAGGGATACTATAGCTCCAAATGATTTATTACTTAAGAATTTAACAACTCCAATAGATCTTTATGATGAATGTATACATAGAATTAATTCATACCTTAATGTTAATTTAATAAAAAAAACTAAGTTATCCTATGTAAGTACTGATAATCGTACAGGTATTATATTAACATTATCTAAAAGTTATGCTATAAGTATTGGAAACGAGAAGTTTTGGTTTTCTTTGTATCCTCATCATATTGACTTCTTAAAGAAATTTTCTGACTCATACGTTGCTTTTGGCTGTGGTCTAAATCTTAACTTATATTTAATAAATTACAAGATGATAAAAGACATTCTTCCTTATATGACTACATCAACAAAGAGTAAGACCTACTGGCATTTTATAATATACAACAAGAAAGGTAATTTTACATTAAGAGTCCCAAAGAAAAATCAATCAATTAATTTAGTGCCATATAAAATCATATAGTACTTTTAACTTAATAATTTTCTTGTTTCCTTGTTTTCTAACTATTATATTATTAAATTACAGATTAATAGTATTCATCTGTAATTTAAATTTTTTTCAAATATCCTACTAAGTATTAATGACTATACTTACAAATGTAGTATATTTTGCTAGCATGAAATCAACGTATTTTAAAAAAACTTACTCTTTCCTATGTTAGAATTCAATTATACATTTTTCAATCTACTTGATCGTATTTACCTCCTTTTTCAGATACAAGTGGTAATTTTTCAAAATTAGATACTTCTGTATTGCTTTTATATATTACATTATATTGAGCATCACCATCTATTTTTTTTGATACTTGGGTAAGCTCACACTCTTCACCAATGACTTTATTGGGGACAATTAATTTTTCAAAGATTGCCCTTATAAAATTTTCAATATTATTTTTGTCTTCCATTTCATTAATAGGTCTTAGTGGGTATGCTCCAACACCTGGTATAGCATCTTTACTTTCTGAATAACTTTTTTTCTCATTACCAGGATACAATATATAAGAGCCCAAAGAATTTCGGATTGCATCTTTATAAGCATGCATTTTCTCTAAATGAATCCTTTTAGCTGCATGCAAATCATTATCATCGTTGCTAAAATTGTTAAATTCAAAACTATACTTTGCATCGAAATGAACGAATACTTTTATATTAATACTAGGAATTTGAATATATAAAGAATAATCAGGCTTAAAGTCAATAGAATATGATCCAAAATTCATATTTTCCTTACCTCTAAATAATCTATTATAATATAAATCTACTAATAATTTATGGTTACAATAATCACCTTCAAATGATGTCTTGCTAGTAACTCCTTTCTTTAAGTTTATAATAAAATTATCATTTTCTATTTTCCATAAATCTGTAGTTTTTTCTATGCCAAATATACTTACCAGTACTTCTCTAAGTCTGAAATAGCACCAAATTTCATATAATTCATATATTGGTTTTATTTCACCAGAATATTGATCATATATTAGCTTAGATCCCCATTTTAATTTTATTCCTAACTGGTACTTCAAATCCGCCTTCAATATATTTCTATATCCTTCCTTCTTCTGTAAAGTTTGAGAATTTGAGGGCATATACTGCATCATACCAATATCTTTCCAAAATGGTTCAGCTAACCACTCATATAACATGTTCAACCACTGGTTTAATTCATTCATGGTTGCTTGCCAAGAGATATTGCTATTTTTGTTATGCAAATAATTTTTCTCAATGGATATAGCAATTCTTTGACAATCCGATAATATATCTTCCAAAAAATTTTTTATGTATCTATTTTCAGGTGTATCATAGGTTTCGTATTTATATGTTTCAAATAATTCAGTGGGTGTATACCCTGAAAATTGATTTCTCAACGGTCCTCCCAAATTGTATTTCAAAAATCCAGCTTTACTTGAAATTATATAAATGTTAGGATTTGTTAATTCAGCTAATTTTACATGTAATTGTTGAGTAGTCAATTTTGCATTTGGATTTTTCATAATATATTCTAATGAACTTTGTAACTCATTATCCATAAACATTTGTCTTAAATAGATGATCTTTATATAATCCTCAGATTCATTATTATAATCTGTTTCGAAATTAGCGCCAGTAGCTTGCCCAATTTGTAATATTAAATTTACTAGTTGATCTGCAATCCCATTTAGCAAGCTTCTAAAATCTTCGTAATAATCCAATTTATATGTGATTACTTCAATGAATAATTTCTCACCCGCTCCTAAACTCAAATCTGCTAATCCCACATGGCTCTTAAAGTTTAACTTTCCTGTAACCATGGTTGTTGGGTTTTTATTTATATCTTCCCCCCTATTCCAATATCTTTTATCATTTCTTATATAAATTGTGTCAAGCTTTGAATTAGTAAATGGCCATGCATTATTTGCAGATGCTATCCTCTGCTCTTCAACTTCTTCTTTTGTTCCTTGCAAAGTAATTTCACACATATATTCAGTATTTTCTCTTAGTTGTAAAGGGAAAAAAAGTATCTTTTCCTCTTGAAATGTTATCTGTGGAAATGCAAATTCATCCTGTTTTTCTTCTAAATATGCCTGAATTTTCATTTGTGGTATCGTATCAATTTCTATATACTTTAAATCCTTACCTATATTTTTCTTTACAGCATCTATAAAAATTTTTTTAGCCGATTCAGCCCACTCAATACTAATATTCTTTAGTGCTTTCATCTGACTCCTCCTAAGAAATAAATGAAGTATATCCAGTATAATTTAAAACTTCAACCATTTTTTCAATTTTTTGTTGACAATTAATTAACTGAATATTAGTTCCTTTTACCACTATTGTCTTAATTCCATATATATAGCTTGCATCTTGTCCACCAAAAAATAAACAAATTGCTTTAAGACACTCTCCTAATTGTCGTCTATTACCATGAATTTTAGGAAGTACTTTTTGAAGAATAGCTTGATCTAAAATTTCTTTCCAATCATCACTCTTCTGAACATCAATAGAATATTTAACATATTCCAAGATTTCATTAATTACCCTGTACCCATAATCAAATCCACACGGTTCTAATAAAATATATACTCCATTAATAACATTTTGAATTCCATCTAATATTAGTTTTTGTTGTGTTTCATCAGAAATACTTTTCTTAACAAAAGTTAAAGGATTTTGATTATCTATATTTCTATTTTTAATAGAGCTCTGAAAAAATCCTAATATTTCATTTACTTTGCTATCATTGAAGTAGATTTTTGAATTTAATTCGTCTAATTTTAGTTTTTCAAAATAGTCATATGGATTCTTACTTCTTAATTCTATTACATGGGCCCGATCCAATACTTTTGGTGAAAACATATATGTAGTTTCATCAACGTTTATTGTACCAATTATAAATAAATTTTGTGGTAAGAAGATTCCTCTGTTTTTCGCTAGTAATGCTTTTGATGCCTCAACTTCTGTGCTTGTCTCTGTACTATTTTGTAGAACTTTACAAATTAATTCTAATTCTGTTTTAGTAATAAGATTTATTGGTTCTAAAGTACTTTTGTTTGCTTCCATTACAGACAAAAATGTACTAAAATATCTTTCAACATGTGACATATTCATTTCATCTAAAATTAAAAAATGGGGTTTATATTTATTTACTGGATGTAGTGCTCTCAATATAATTTTTAATGTATTAGTAATTTCATATGTTTTTTTTCCACCTTCACCAAATGGATTGGAATATCCTAATAAATATCTAACATCTGTCCAATCTGCCCCTACAGGTACTAACTCATAATTTTTTTCTTCTCTATCTTCATTTATTATCTTAGATATATGTATTGTAGACTCATTTTCTACATCAATTGTGGACATGAAAGTCTTATTTTCTGATTCGGCATAAGTACACATAGTTAATTTAATTGGATAAACATTTTCTGCCTCGTCCCCTAAAATCATTGCCTCAAATAGGTTTGAACCTTCACATAAAACCTTAACCTCCTCTTCCGTTTTATTTAATATTTTTCCAACTTTGTTAACTATAATTTCTGAAGTCAAAGTCATATTAACTTTCTTATCAATAGCCTCAGCAAATTGAATTGCCAATCGTGTTTTCCCAGTTCCAGAGGAGCCCGTCAATATTACAAATGGTTTAGCTAAAAGTGAACATAAATAATTTTCTACTATAGTCATATTAATCACTAGTCCTTTCATAAATAAATGGATTACGTTCACAAATCATATCTACATATTCATTTTGCTCCATTTTCTTAAATTCCCCTATAGTTCCATTCCACAAGATACATGCTGCCTTTAATTCATCAACCTTATAACCATTAAATGATAATACTTGTCCAAGTTCATCATAACTCATTAAAGTAGAATCATGAATTCTACGGCATAAATTTATAGCCATATTTCTAGCATTTTCAGCTGATATGCTAGCTATACTTGAAAGCCCAAATAAAGGTATTCTTATTATTTGGATTATATCTATCTTTTGTCCCTCTTCAAAATCAATATTATTATTCTCAATAAATAATAGTATCTCATATAACGGATGTATAACTTGCCCATTAATTAGTTGATTAAAATTTAAAATATAATTTGCCATATACTCTGACGGAGTAATTTTACTATCTATTAGATTTTGTGCCAACACAGATATTATATGATCGCCTTTTTTGTTTTGTTTATATATAGCTAATTCCCTAGATATTGTATATGCACTATTCCATTTTTTCACACTACCATCATATGTTCCTGATCCAACTGAAGTATAAATATCTAAAGCATCCTTTAATCCCTTTTTAATACAACTTTGATCGTTTTTTTCAAATGCTTTTACATAAGCAAGTAATAATTCCTTATGCCCTTTTTTTCTCCAAGTATCAAAATTTAAAAACACTTTATTTTTAATGTTAATCACCTCAAAATTACAACTAGTTATTTTATTTATTAACTTCACAAGTAATTATACTGAATTTTGGTATATTAATCCATAGGTAATACTATTTATCACCATTACTATTCTATAATTAGCATTCATATGTCGTAATTATTATTAATAAATTAAAGAAAGGAGCAAGAATTATTATAATCCTTGCTCCTTTCTTTAATCTATATATCATAACTGTTACATACCTGTTCAATTAGTATTTAATTGTTTAAAATAAAATCATGGAAGATTCATTAATTATCTAACCCTTTTTCAATTAAAAAATCATGTAGTGCAGAAGCTAGTCTAAAACTAAATTCTGGTGGAACCGCATTACCAATCATCTCATAATTAGTTGTCATATTTTCAGAAAATTTATAACCATCTTCAAAAGTTTGTATTCTGGCTGCCTCACGAACAGTTATTGTTCTAGCTTGAGTTGAATCAGGATGTATATGCCTCAACCCATCCTTCTTTAAATGTGCCGGTATTGTATTACTTGGTTCATCCCACTTTAACACATTATACTTATGTACATTTGAAATCTTCCCTGTTTTAAGAGTATACAGTTCTTTCAATTTTTCAGAATTTCTATACTTATTTAACCCTAATTCAATGTCTAACGCTAATTCTTTAAATATACCAATATCTCGTTTATTATGATACCTTGGATTGTGATCTAAAATCTCTGATTCATGTTGTAAATGAGAATACTTTTTCCCATTGATATAATACTCATTTTCAGCAGGAAGTAATTTAGGTAAATCCATAATAGCATCTCTTACTGTCAATTTTATTTTAGTCTTATATTTTGAAAGAATATCATCATAGAAATGATTAAGACTGTCTTGTAAATTGCCACTAAAAAAGTCTTTATTTAACCCAATTAATATTACTCTTTTCCTTTTCTGTGGAACTCCAAATTCAGAAAGGTCTAAAAGTGCTTTACCCCTAATATCTTTTGTTATTTCATAACCAGAAGAATTAAAATTTTCTACAATACGATCTATTATAGATATTCCACCTGGTCTTGCAGATAAAATACCCTCAACATTCTCGAAAACTATTACTTTTGGTTTAAATATATCAACTATTTTTAAATAACTCTCAAATAAGTAATTTCTATAATCATTACGCATACCTTCTTTATCTTGGATTCTTCCTGCTAATGAGTACGCCTGACATGGTGGTCCCCCCACGATCAAATCTATTTTTTCACCTTTAACTATGGATATTAATCCATTTCCACTGCCATATTCTATATCATCTGTCCAACCATTAATTAGTTCTTCTGTCCTTTGTATATCAAAACAAAGCACTTTATCCGAAGCGTTTTTATATTTATATTTATTACTGAGTCTTTTTATTAAAACCTCAGATGGTTTTTTATTCCATTCAACACATGCCAAAGTACTATAATACTTTGTTTTTTCAAATCCATCTAATAACCCACCACACCCTGCAAAAAGCTCTATTGTTTTAAATTTGTGCATTTATTTTTCACTCATCCTATCTCACTATTTTATATACTTTAATATTTCTAGTGCTATATTATATGAAAGCAATGGAGGTACAGCATTCCCTACTTGCCTATTTTGTTGGGTTTTAGTTCCTAAAAAAATAAAATCATCAGGAAATGATTGCAGTCTTGCATTTTCTCTTATTGTTGGTACACGATTATATTTATAATGGAAATGATTTCTATGTCCAGTATCTATAGTTCTTGATGGTTTATCAGAAGAATACCTAGTCCATGCTTCATGAAATTTTCTACTTTCTCCTACTCCTGCTGGTAAATCTTTATAATTACCACCATCTGGTACTAATGCAATTGTATTTTTAACCAAATCAGTATGTTTAGTGGCTACATGATTATATAATTTCTTACTATTCATCCTCATTAATGTTTGATAATGCCCTTTTGGATCAATTACATATACATCTTCTTCTGTACCTAATTCATCTTCTCTTGACTGCAAATCACTCAATGCATCTTTACAACTCACATAATCAATTGGTGCATTTGTAGGTGCAGGAAATATAAATTTACTCCCTATTTTATCAGCTATATCCTCCCTAATCCCAACAAAGAACATTCTTTTTCTTATCTGTGGAACACCATAATCAGCTGCAATTAATGGTTTGTCAGTAACTGTTACCCTATAGCCCATATCTTCAAATGTGTTAACTATTTGTTTTTTTACTATTCCCTTGTTTAAAGTTGCCATTCCAGGAACATTCTCAATTAGAAATGCTTTAGGTTTCATCTTTCTTACACTTTTTACCATTGCTAAATATAACGTATTTCTGCTATCATTAATATCTCTTGATCCAGTTAATGAAAATCCCTGACATGGAGGGCCTCCAATTATTACATCTACTACTCTAGTATTAGTTCTTTTTATATATTCTTCACTTATTTCACCTATAGCTTCATCATTAAAAAGATCTAGTTTTAATCCTAATGACTCTTTATGGTTAAAATTAAAAGTTTTCAATGCTGCTTCATCATGATCTACTCCTATAACTACATCGTATCCTGCCTCAATAAATCCTAGCGATAATCCTCCGCAGCCACAGAATAAATCTATTACTTTAGATTTATTATAATATTTTGTGTCCATTATTTCCTCCTACTATTTAAAATAACTTTGCTCATTTATTTATACTTCTTATACCTTAATATACACGATAAAACAGCTTTAATCAAACATACGTTCTTATTGTATTCAATTATATTCTATAATATACCTTTAGAATATTTATACCTATATATTTAGTAGTAAATATTCTTCTAAACTCATAAATCACATTTTTAATTATATCATTTTTATCTATATTTCGCACTTATATTTACATTATGCCGCCCCCAATAATTTCCAAAATAACTTAAGATCCACTATGTCCATATTTTTAAATATCAATTTTGGAAGCTAATAATAACAGCTTCATCTCAATAAAAATATTGTACATATCCCTCTTCATATCACTTGAATTTAATTAAATTGAGGAGTCATAAAGCCTCGACCAATTAATTAATCGAGGGCTTAATTAAATACGGCTAGCGATTTCAGCCCATCTTCAATAATGATTATGCCCATAGATATCTCTCTAAAACCTTGAAGTCATTGTTTGTAGATATCGGATGCAGTTTTGTTGCTGCATACTAAAAGGACTCTACCGCTTTGTTAGAGTCCTTCATATTTATGAAGAGATACTTGACATGAGATAAACAATTCGGCTGATACCTAGTCTTTCGCCCCTAAATTAGCTCTCTCAGACCGGTGATATATCTATTTTTTCGCCTAACATTCTATAAAATAGTCCGTATGGTTATAGTTTCCTTAATCGGCCATAATTATCAACCAACATATTGAATCTAAGATATAGATAATTTTAGTACATAAAAGATATACCAAAGGGTAGTTAAGTTCGTTATTATTCTATTTCAGTTTTTAACTTAACCCAATATATAAAAATAAGTAGTTAAAAACTAATCAACTTTTTAATCAAAAATTATACGCTATTTAAATTTACCTTTTTAAATCCTCACGTTCTATTCCAACTTTAATAGTTGAATGTGGTTTAAAGGTTATGTCGTAAACAATTCTGTTTACTCCTTTAACTTCATTAACTATTCTACGAGATACAATGTCCAATACCTCTAGACATTGCAACGCAACACAGTGATTTAAATTTATATAAAAATATCTTCTTGATTTACTTTTAACTTATAGCATATTATGGCATAATATAACCCTCAATGTAAGTAACCTAAAACCCATTATATAAAACTTTTAAAAACCCCTTCATACATAGAAGTTGATAGTACCAACCAAAGAGCGATTCGTAAATCTAATTTTATATTTTCAATACTATTCATATAAAAAGGTAGTAAGCATTTATTATAAATCGATATATCCATATTTCTTGAAGTAATTTTTTAAATCATCATCTAAAAAGTCTCTTGCTATTCGAGTAATTTTCAAATGATCCATTTGACAATGTATCTTGTTTAAGGTTGATCTATCAGCCTTTGGATTACATGCTGTAGTTGGGTATGTATTCCTTCCAATAGAATTGTATAGTTTTTGCAATGGTAAGGTATTTTTTATTGGAGCATCTATGAACCTACCTTCTATAAACTCAATGTAATAGGGGTAATCTTTTCTACTACAGTCTGCTGCTATCTCTTGTTCCGTCGCAACATTATTTTTGTTATACCCATTTGTTATTGTCCTACCAATTAAAAAGTAAAAACTTCCAGTTTTTACTACGACCTCGGAGGTCATCACATAAAATGGAAGTTTATGTTTGCTATGTCTTATATTTCAGCTTAATTGCAGAGTTTTCTCGTACTCTGTATGTTTAATCAAATAAGTAAAAGAATAAATATTCCAATGACATTTGCTAAAAAATGCGAAATAGTGCAAGAGTAAATATTCTTAGTTTTTTGATAAATCATGCCATAAATAATACTATCTATAAAAATAAAAAACAAGTCATAAATAATAACTGAAATTGAACCAGCCGAAAAATGTCCTATGGCAAAAAATAATGAAGTAATTATAATAGCCGAAATTGGTTTTGTAATATTGCAAAGCTTAGTCTGGAAAAAACCTCTAAATGCTATTTCTTCACCAAATGCTAAAATCAATAATTGAGGTATCAGTAAAAACGATTTATTAAATGATAACATCGGTTTTATGCGTTCTAAAACATGCAAATAGAACTCTGGCAATACAAATTTAGACAAACTAATTGATACAATACCCGAAACAACAGGAATCAAAATTAACCACCAATATTTTTTTATATCAGGTAAAATGTTTTTTGGAATAAAACCGATGGCTTCCATTTTCCCTTTGTTCCTTTTGTTTTCAATAAATAAATACAATATTGAAAAAAGAATAGTTAAGCCAGCAATATTAGTCAAACCTATACTTGTTAAGCATAGAGATCCAAAAATTACAATTGGAATATAAGTTTTCAATAATTCATTTCTATTTTTCATTCAAAGGCTCCTTTTCACATTATTTACAATCGCTTCTCCGTCATAGATTACGATTAACAACATAGCTTGTTCATTTCACTTCCAATCTATGTAAGGTACCTGACCCTTGGGTAAATATGTATAATTACTACGACCTCGGAGGTCATTACATAAACTGGAAGTTTATGTTTGCTATCATTTAGATTAACACACACGAAAGAGATGGCTAATTGTTTTAGAGTCACTCTAAAGCATTTAACCATCCCTTTATTATTTTCATCCTTTTACTTCTTAATAGGAATCCAAACATCACATCTATAATCAGAAGATTATATATCCCCCGCTGGATAAATCTCAAATTCTGGTGCGCACTCATTTGATATCCTGATGAAGGCATCCACTCTAAAAATTATAGGATTGCTATATATGTTAATAGCAAATTCGCTTCGCTCATTAGAACCCCCGTTGGTCGTGAACAAATTGTAAACACAATTTGTTTTGCTAATCATTAAGGAAAAATTGCATTAATTCAATTTCGTTGTTAAACCTCAAACTCAATATGTCTAACCTCTCGCAAACTAAATTTTCATTTATTCATGTTATTTCTGTGCCACTCTAAATATATTTTGTTTCCTTCACTAATCTTTATTTGTATATCTTGATGTATGTTCATAAGCATTTTTGTCGTTTCCGAAATACTTTTAGAGATAATTATTGTACCTTCATCATCAAAACTAATATATCTCTTATCAAATAAAGCATCATGGTGAGGACATAACAAAAATAAATTATCCAAATCATATTTCTCTAAATTATTAGATTTGCTCCAAGGTTTTATATGACTAGCAATCAAAAAATTTTCTTCATCTATTCCACATATTTTACATTTACATTCTTTTGATATCAGTTGTTGCCTAATTTTACTTTGACCAATTCTTATTTTTATAATAGCTTCTTTTTCTGTTTCTGTAATATCATCCGATAATTTTTCTACGCTTTCAATACTTGTAAAATCACTACCCTTATCTGTTTTTGTATTTGATAATTCAAGTAATTTTTGAAATGCATTCTCACTTAATGGAATAGTTGAAGATTGAAATCCTGAGATTAAATATTTATCTTCATTAATTTCTTTGAATTGTTTTAAGTAATTAAAAGTTAATGGAGATGAAATTAAATTACTTATGTATTCTATTTCTACATAATATTCATTTTTCAAATATGTACTCTCTTTATTACCAATGTATGTATCATCATATACAATTTTTTTGTCTCTTAGTTTAGGTGTAGATAAAACTTTTACAATTACATAAACTCCTCTATCCAATTTTTCTTTTCCATTAAGTTCATTCTTAGTTCTTTTATCATTTCCTACTCTTATAACACCATATTGATTTGGTTTAAAATAATCATATTGCCATTTTGGAATTGTCCATGAATTAATAGCACTATTTTCTTCATTTTTTAAGTCAGTCAAAAAATCGTCAATTTCCCATTTTTGTGGATTACACATAAAAATCCAATAATTAGTATACTCTACTTTCTCACTCATGCCTTTACCTATAACAACACTTTTAAGTTTTTCATCCTCTTCTTTAATTTCGTTAAAAGCTGTAACAGATAATTTTCTTTCGAAAGAACTGATATCATTTTCCAAAATATCATTAAGTGCAATATTAATATTCTTTACCATTTTTTCGAATTTTCCATCTTCTTGATGCTTATATACTTGCCACTTCTTCAAATATTTATATTGCCAATTTTCTTTTTTTACTTCCTCACCAACCATATTAATTAATGATTTACAAATTTCTTTTCCTCTTGGTGATATCTCTTCTTGACTCATAACACAATGAATAGTAACTTCATTAACTCTATTCTCTATTTCATAAAAAATGTAATGACCATTCTTCCAACTTCCTTTATCATTATCTGAAGGAGGCAAAATACTATCAATAACCTTTGTTGTAAACCTTATATATGTTTTACCAGTACAATATTCACGCCTAAAACCAATATCATGAGTATTTTTATCTCTATTTTCACACCACTCAATTAATACATTCTTCATTTTATTAAGAAATATATCCTTAGTCATTATATAAACCTCCTAACAATGATTACTGCATAATAATTTACAAACCCAACATCTTAATATACATTGTAATCCATTTCAGTCTATTTGGGTAATATTACATAGCGTTAATGATTAGTAAATCGGTCCCCATATACCCCTCTAAGCATTGTAGCAAATTCGCTTCGCTCATAAGCACCCCCGTTTGTCGTGAACAAATTGTAAATACAATTTGTTTTGCTAAAATCCTACGCAAACGTTTTTTCTTTAAAGCTTACGATATCATTAATTGGTGATTTAAGAGCACAAAACCCCTTGTTTTTATTGTTATTTAAAGCAAACTTATTAATTAAATAAAAAAAGTTTTTGTCAACCCAAATAAATAATAAATTATTCACGCCTTTATCATCAATAAACGGATGTCCCCCTTTATATTGTACTAATGGCGATTTCGATGAAAGCTTATACTTTCTTCTAACATTAGAATTGTTACTAAAATCATTTATAATCCATAATAATTATAATATTATTATCAACGCCAAGAATATTATAATTATTATGAGCACTATGAACCCTCCCCTTTAATCTTAATTCTACATATTTCTGTTTAATTTTAAATTTTTTAGCTTTTATCAAAAATAAGTTTAATTATTTCTGAGGATAGTTTATTAATAGCGACTTTATTTGTCCCCTCAATATATATTGGTTCATAATACGGTAATCTATAAATATTATCCTCATTATCATCAACATGACTTAAATAATCTTCATACTCTTTTTTAGACCAAATAATCCTATCAGTTAACTTCCTTAAAACATTTATATATCTAATAAATTCAAATTTACACTCTTTAAATATGATTGGAAATATCGTTAAAAATGCACCCATTCCTAAGGTCTTCGATAATTGTGATTTTTTTTCATGTAAGACAATGTTAGCATGTTCACTTTGTTTTTTATCATCACTACAATTATCTAAGATAGGCCAATCATCTGGAAATGTTTTTTGAATTGATTTTAGATACATATATATGCTATTAAATTGCTCCTGCATACTATATTCGCTTAATACTCCATTATTAACTAATGGATATAACATCTCAACTAGAAATGCTTGTGAAATTGCTCCTTCTCCAGTTCCTAACATTCTTATTTGCTTATATAATGGTGATTTTGGATTAGAATATAAAGTTTTAATAATTTTATGACAATCTCTAATACTTTTTATTTCTTTATCTTTTAATCTATCATTATCAAATTCATTTTCTAGAACTGCTGTTAAATCATATATAAGTGATTTATCAACAGGCTTTTGATTTCCATTAATATCAATAAAAATTTTGGAGGATACCGATAGTGAAGGTCCAAATAATAATATTAAAGGCACCTCCATATTTTGCACATTAATATCTTTGCTAATAAAATATCCACCTAACCGATGTTGTCCATCAATTACAATCATTTCATAATCATTTGATAAATCTATTGTATAAAACCCTAAATCTTTATTTACCTCATCGATTAATTGATAATAATCCTTATCCAATGATTTGTTTTCAATTTTTTTATTATAACACCCTAGTATTATTGAATTTGGAATAATATTATTTTCTTCTTCAATATATTTAGAAATAGAATTTAATTTATCTAATTGAATCTTTCTTTGAATACTGTCAGGACTTGATTCTACGGTTAATCCTTTGTTAATTAATTTAAGAATATAGTCATTTAGGTTACTTTGCTCCTTTGTATTTTTTTGTGATTCTAAATATGGATATCTAAAATTAAGTTTAACAAATTCTTTTAAATCTTTTACTTTCATCTTAGAAGAGTATATATACTCATTTTTTTGATTTATTTGTATTAATGGTATTTTCATTCTTTCACCTCATTTAGTATATTATCACTAATAATAGGTATATCTTCGTCAATTCCTTCTGCAACATTTTCAAAAGTTCCTTTACGTACATACTCTTCAAAAATATTTACTGCAACATCTGGTTCTATAGTAATTAGTAAATTATTTTTCATTGAATATTTTATAAAAGAAACAACAAGTAATATAAATTCTATAAAGCAAGTTCCGGCTAATCCAGTTACTAAATTTACTATAATAGCAATTTTGGTGTTAGTAAATAATTTTATTGTCTCATCCGTCGCTTCCGTAAGTTCTCTATAGCATTGATATATCTGATTACTATAAATTAAATATGCTATAACTAATATTCCAATAAGGACTATAAATTTATAAATGTCCTCTTTAATCAAACTAATTACTCTATTCTTTTTTAATTGTATCTCTAAGCAAAATCCTATATCTTTAATATCACTTATTAACGAATCATAAATATACATTCTACCTCTAGTTTGATAGTTAATTTCGAAAGACATACTTTTTACCTTTATGGTTTTTAATCTTTCTAAAACTATTATAATGTTTTCTTGTATATTATTATAAGGACTAATTAAAATAATTGTTAATTCCACACTAGTGCTAATATTAGTCATTGAATCACTACTAAAAATATAGTATTCTCTATCACTATATTTATCGCTAATTAATAATGTTTTATTTTTCGCAAGAAATTTTATATTCTTACTTGAACCGCTCCATTTCGAATTAACATCTTTCTTATACTCTTTAATATCTGAATAACTATTTCCTTTTTCATCTACACTTTTCTCAAAAAAGGTTTTAATTAATGAATTTATTTTGTTATTCTTATCTTTATTATTATATTTTAATCTAAACTCTATTACTTGCAAAGAATCACCTAGCCTTCAAATAGAATAAAATTATTTCAATAATAGAATTCAACATTTTTTTTTAAAATCCTTTAAATTATCATTAAAAACATGAAAAAATTTACTTTTTATGTTTTAAATTAGAAAATTTTCTTCGCTCATAAACTTCCCCGGGGTAAAAAGTAAAAACTTCCAGTTTTTACTATGACCTCGGAGGTCATTACATAAACTGGAAGTTTATGTTTGCTACTCACAATTTATATTGCTTGCGAATTATTTGTAAACGGCATTGAATGGGTAGGTAAAGCATTTATTATTTCTCAAAGTTCAGTCGGTTCCGTTCTTGCAGCTTTTGGTACAGCTTTACCTGAAAGTATTGTAACCTTTCCTTTATAGCTGTAGTTTTTGATGTAACTTCAAGTCAAAAAGACATTGGTGTTGGCGCAGCATTAGGAGGACCACTTGTGTTAAGTACACTCGCGTATGCTTTTATTGGTATTTGTATAATTATTTTTAGTGATAGGAGAAAAATAGGAAATTGTATTAATGTCAATGTAAAAAAATTAGCTAATGACCAGCTTTGGTTTATGTGTATTTTTATATTTAAGGTAGGGCTAGGGCTTGTGGCTTTTGCAATAAAACCTTGGTTAGGGTTTCTATTTGTAATAGCTTATGCAATTTATGCTTATAGAGAAATGCATGCAGATACAGTAGAAACGGTATCCAATCCTTACACATTAAAGTTTAGTCCTAAAAGTTCAAAACCAAAGAAATCAATGATTTTATTTCAAACAATTGTATCACTGATCTTTATTTTTATTGGTTCACAGTTATTTGTACATAATTTAGGATCTTTAAGCATTTCACTTGGGATGTCGCCTCATTTAGTTGCATTATTGTTAAGTCCAATTGCTACGGAACTACCTGAAATGTTAAATGCATTTATATGGGTAAAACAAGGTAAAGAAACTTTAGCACTTGCAAATATTAGTGGTTCTATGATGATTCAAGCTACGATTCCAAGTGCATTAGGTATTATCTTTACTCCATGGATGCTTGATAAAACTCTTATATTGGCAGCTATAATAACTTTTTTAGCTATTCTAAATATATGGACAACTTTAAAAACCAGTTGTTTGTCAGCAAAAAAGTTATCACTAAATGCTCTTTTTTATGTTGCCTTTATTGTGGGGTTTTTGCTTATAAATGGCAGTGTCCTTTAATATATTTGTTACATATTCTTATTATTTAGTGAGACCAAAATCACTTTTACAAATTACATATTTATTATGTCAAATAGTTAAAAAAAGAGCCTCTCAGCTCTATTTTCTATCCTATATTAAGTTGTGTACTTTAATTTTCATTAATCATCTGATTCTTACTCGTTAAATCACTACCACATTTACTTATAATACAAATACACCCTAAGGTCATGAATAATTTGTGAATAAAAATTGTTTTACTACTATTCATTATAATTAATGAATAAGTTCGTGTTTCATCAATGATAAGTTTACTCTACATATAAAATTAATGTTATCACTTTTTAAACCTAGTAATGTAGCCAAAGTTAGTGTTAGTATGAAAACACAAACTTTAGCTATATTCAAAAATGTTCATTTTTAAAATTAAAATTAATAACTTCTTTTACAGTTATTCTTCTCCGCAGAGCATCAATAGTTCTTCCCACCTTATGTCAACTTCCTTTTGTGCAGCTTCAAGCATATAAGCATTTTCAGGTTTAAAGAGGTGCTTGAATCTTCCCTGTGGCTTTAACCATTCAGTTATAGGTAATTTATTCTTAGGCTTATAATTCAACTTGTACTTGCCATCTATAACTTCATAAAGTGGCCAGAAACATGTCTCAACAGCAAGATCAACAAGTTGAAGTTCGGTACTTGTATCACATCTCCACCCTCTTGAACATGGTGTTAATACATTTATAAATGCTGGGCCTTCAGTATATATTCCCTTCCCTGCTTTTTCATAAAGGTCTTTCCATTTTGAAGCTACTGTCTGAGCAACATAAGGTATATGATGATCTGCCATAATCTTTGTAAGATCTTTTCTATATTGCTGCTTTCCTGGAACAACCTTTCCTGCAGGTGATGTTGTTGTATCTGCACCAAATGGTGTTGCAGATGATCTTTGTATTCCTGTATTCATATATGCTCCATTATCATAGCAGACATATAGCATATCATGTCCTCTTTCCATAGCTCCTGAAAGTGACTGAAATCCTATATCATAAGTACCGCCGTCTCCGCCGAATGCTATAAATTTATAATTCCCATCAATCTTGTTATTTTTATTTAAAGCTCTGTATGCTGCTTCCACACCACTTATAGTAGCTCCTGCATTTTCAAATGCTGAATGTATATAGGAATCCTTCCACACTGTATATGGGAAAATTGTTGTGGATACTTCAAGGCATCCTGTTGCATTTCCTATTACTGCCTTGTCTCCTTCTTTTAATGCTTTAAGAACCCATTTAGCAACTATAGGGGCTCCACATCCTGCACAACTTCTATGTCCGCTTGTAATTCTATCTGATTTTTTTGATAATTCTTTTAAATTAGCTTCCATATTTTTTACACCCCCTATTCCCTTACTCTAAGATGGTTATATAGCTCAGCTTTTCCAGTCTTAACACTTCTCAATAGATCATTATACACTTCTTCTATGGAATCTATTGTTACATCTCTTCCACCAAGTCCATATATATAACTTGTTACAAGTTTCCCATCATTTCTTCCATAAAGTGCACTTCTGAC